>ADJT01005766.1_pt1 | contig 14738 bp, 12 predicted proteins | sample 268108 | NCBI WGS metagenome assembly ADJT01 (sample SAMN00007487, study PRJNA43253) | human gut metagenome | isolation source: feces sample TS29
TAAAGGATGTTTGTAGGAACATGGTGGTCACTGATGCCGCCCATTGTGGCGATTGCGCTGGCACTGCTGACCAAAGAAGTGTATTTGTCATTGTTTGCGGGGTGTGCCCTTGGCGCACTGTTGGCGGCAGAATTCCACCCGTGGATTGCGTTTGATACGCTGTTTAACACAATGATCGATAGTGTGGATTTTTCCATTCTGATGTTCATGATTCTTTTGGGCATGATCGTTATGCTCATGCAGGAATCCGGCGGCACCCGCGCTTACGGTGAGTGGGCCTCCGGCCACCTGAAAAGTAAGCGCTCCGCTTTGGTAACGACCTCTCTGCTCGGTGCGCTGATTTTTGTGGATGACTACTTCAACTGCCTGACGGTTGGCTCTGTCATGCGCCCTGTCACAGATAAGTACAAGGTTTCCCGCGCCAAGCTGGCGTATATCATTGATGCAACCGCCGCGCCAGTCTGCATCATTGCGCCGATTTCTTCCTGGGCGGCAGCTGTCAACTCTTACGTTCCGGCGGGCAGCTCCATGTCCGGTTTTGAGATGTTCGTTAAAACCATTCCGTTCAACCTCTATGCAATTTTAACCCTGTATATGGTGTTCTTCACCTCCATTGTAGGCTTCGATTTCGGCCTGATGAAAAAGCATGAAGAGAACGCGGCCAAAGGTGATCTGTTCACCTCCGGCGGGGAAGAGTTCCAGAACCAGGAAACAAAAGACCCGACCGAGGGCGGCAAATACGCCAAAGGCAAGGTCATCGATCTGATTGCGCCCATGGTCGTCATGATTGCAACGGCAATCGCAGCTATGATCTGGACCGGCCACCTGAACGGCGGCCAGAATCTGGTGGAGGACTTTGCCAACTGTTCTTCTTCGGAAGCGTTGGTGTTTGCCGGTTTGGTCACAGTGGGATTCCTGCTGCTTCTGTATCTGCCGCGCCGTGTCATCGGCTTCAAGGATTTTATGAATTCCGTTCCCGAAGGTGGCAAGCTTATGATGCCCGCCATCCTGATTTTAGTGCTGGCCTGGACTCTGAAAGGTATGACGGACGCCCTGGGTATCGGTACCTTTGTACGTTCGGCCATCAATCTGAATTCCAGCCTGATGAACTTTGTGCCGCTGGTCATCTTCTGCATTGCAATTTTTATTGCCTTTTCTTCCGGCACCAGCTGGGCCACCTTTGCTATTTTTGTGCCCATCGTGGTCAACATGTTTGCTGAACTGGACCCGACCATGATGATCATTTCTGTAGCGGCTGTCCTGGCTGGTGCTGTCTGCGGTGACCATATTTCGCCTATTTCTGATACTACCATCATGTCCAGCTCCGGTGCCCAGTCCAACCATATCAACCATGTGCAAACCCAGATGCAGTACGCCTTTGTGGTCATTGCCGTGTGTGCTGTTGGCTACCTGATCGCCGGCTTTACCGAAAACTGGTGGCTGACCCTGCTTTGCTCGCTGGTGATTTTGACCGGAGTGCTGTTGGAGATAAGGAAGAGGGAAATGTGTGGCCGATAAACCATACTGACGTAGCATCATCAAAAAGAACCTGTTTTGCACACTATATGGGGCACTAAAACCGGTCGTGTTTTACAGTTATATGAACTATATATGAACTAAAACGCTGAACTTTTGGCCCCTGCGGCACAAAATTGGCACAGCTTTTCAGAAGTTTTGAGGAGATGGCGAAAAACAAGAGAAAACAATGAGAATCCATGAGTTTATCACCTACTTCGTAAAACTGTTGTTGAGTACCCGATGCAGAGGGGCCGGCCTTCTTTACATGGCTGCCGAAGAGATGTTTGGTAAAAGAGTTATAGTTACCGTACATGGGGAGCGTGAAATAATACGCGGCAAGGGTACGGCAGAGAATGAAAGGCTCCGCAACGCGAAGTTCATATTTTCTTACCCGAAGAATGAACGACTGATTTTTTTGGGTGGCAGCAATGCCGCACAGGAAGAAATCTCGACCATGCGGGTGGGGTGACAGCTAGCGGACAGGTGCACGAGCCTATCCGCTCTTTGTGTTGGCTGAGATATTGATGAAGAAATTGAGTGGGATTGTGGGAAAGATTTATGAGTAGGAAACTTGCGATTGCGATGTTCGGACAGAAGCGATTATCGAGAGAAGGCGGAGTAGAGATCGTTGTCAAAGAGCTCTGCACCCGAATGGCACAGAATGGCTGTGACGTGACCTGCTACAACAGAGCAGGCCATCATGTGAGTGGTGCAGAATATGACGATGCTGGTAAAACGGAGTACGAGGGAATCCGTCAGAAGGCTGTTCCGACCATTGAACGGCGCGGGGCTAGAGATATAATAGGGTCAACCAAGAAAACCTACGATAACTAAATGGTTTTGACAGCTTGAGTTGTCCTTCAAATGTTTTATTTGTTGAAAAACTGCAAGATGCGGAAAATCCGGGGTTATATGTAGGAGGCTTTTTGGAAAGCTCTGTTTTGACCCACAAAAGGAGCAGCAAATAAAAATTGAAGGAGAGTTCAAGCCTACGGTGGATTGCCTTTGTGCGACCCGCCGTAGGTTTGTTTTTATCCATAAGGGAATAGATGCAACATTAGCGATAAAAATGTGAGGATGGAATAGAGGAATGAATTCAAAAAAAGAAGTGCAGCACGTATACCTTGTCGGCGCGAAGTCATTGGGGGCTTACGGAGGTTATGAGACCTTTGTCTACAAGCTCACAGAGTATCACCAGAATAAAGAAAACATCAAATATCATGTTGCCTGCAAAGCTAATGGTGACGGCTGCATGGATGAGAGCAAATTTGATGGTGTGACAAAAATCAACGAACATGAATTTGAACTCCACAATGCCCACTGTTTCAAAATTGATGTTCCTCAGATTGGCCCTGCGCAGGCAATTTATTATGATGTTGCTGCACTAAAAGCTTGTTGCGAACATATCAAGGAAAACCATATTCCGCACCCTATCGTTTACATCATGGCCTGCCGTATCGGACCTTTTGCTGGTCATTTCTATAAAGAAATCCATAAGCTGGGTGGTACTGTGTACCTGAATCCGGACGGACACGAGTGGATGAGAGCCAAGTGGTCCGCACCGATTCGGAAATACTGGAAGATTTCTGAGCAGATGATGGTTAAGTACTGTGACCTTGCAATCTGTGATTCTGTGAATATCGAAAAGTACATCCACGAGTGCTATGACGGCAAAGGCATCAAGGGTAGAAATCCTAAAACGACCTTCATTGCTTATGGTGCAGATCTGACCCTCAGCAAGCTGGCTGACGATGATGAAAAACTAGTGAGCTGGTATAAGGAAAAAGGATTGACAAAGAAGGACTATTACCTTGTTGTCGGTCGTTTCGTGCCGGAGAACTCTTTTGAAGTCATGATCCGAGAGTTTATGAAGAGCAAGAGCCAGAAGGACTTTGCCATCATTACGAATGTGAATGACAAGTTTTTGAATGAGTTGGAAGAAAAACTTCATTTTAAGAGCGATAAGAGAATTAAGTTCGTTGGCACTGTCTATGATCAGGAACTGTTGAAGAAGATTCGAGAGAATGCTTATGCGTATTTCCATGGCCACACGGTTGGCGGCACTAACCCGTCTTTGATTGAAGCTCTCGGCAGCACGGATCTGAATCTGTTGGTTGATGTTGGGTTCAATAAAGAAGTAGCAGAGGATTGCGCTTTGTATTGGAGCCGCAAGCCGGGCAGTCTTGCGAAGCTCATTGATAAGGCAGACCAAATGAGTGCGGATGAAATTGCAGAGATGGGCCTGAGAGCCAAAAAGCGTGTGGCAGAAGAGTACACATGGGATAAGATCTGCGGACAGTATGAAAATGTATTTGTGGGGAAAATAAACAATGGGTGATACAAGAAAATATAGAAACATTGATGCTCTTAGAACATTTGGATGTCTGGCAATTATAGCTTGGCATGTTAAAGCAAATACCGGATTTAGTACGGGGGGGGGTACTAGACAAGGTTATACCATCCTTTGACTATCTAGTTTATCTATTCATGATAATCAGCGGTTTTGGGATGTGCAACGGTTATTATCAAAAGTTAAAAACAGGAACTTATAGTATAGACGCGTTTTATTCAAAAAGGTACAAGAGAACAGTTCCTTTTTTTGCACTGCTGATACTTTTAAATTGTGTTATCGAATTCACTCCAAAGACAGTATACGAAGGCTTAATGGAGATAACAATGCTGTTTGGTTTTTTGCCAAACAATACGTTAAGTACAATCGGAGTTGCATGGACACTTGGTGCTATATTTGCATTTTACATTATATTTCCGTTTATTGTTTTCCTTCTCTATAGTCCAAAAAGGGGAATAGTGTCCTTTGTGATATCCTTGGTAATTACATATATGTGCCAGTGCTATTTTATGACAGAAAGATTTGTTACGGAAAATTTTGTGATGCGTCATTCATTTTTGTATTGCTTGCCATATTTTCTCATAGGTGGGATTGTATATTTGTATAAAGATGAAATTGAACGTTTCGTAAATCAATTTAAAGTAATTAGTCTTTGTGTTGTGTTAGCTTTGACGGTAGGCTATTACATTACCCCTGACGTAATAAATTCTATCAATATAGTGGTTATTAAAACCTTGATACTTTATACTGGATGGCTGGGTTTAGCTTTGGGATATGACAACAGGTTGATGAATAATAAATTTACAAATTATATTAGCAATTTAAGCATGGAGATGTATTTATCTCACATGGTTGTTTTTAGAATTGTAGAGAAAATAGGTATTATGGAGAGAATTGAAAGTCCAGTTATCAGATATATGACAACTTATTTACTGTTGGTGATGTTATTGGTAATGGGATTAACAATTTATAGAAAAGCAATAAACAAATTAGATAAATTAAGGTGAGAATTGAGAATATGGATCAACATTTGTCGATTGAAAAAACAGGAATACAAGGGCTGTACGTTGTAAATCCAGCGTCATATAAAAGTGATGAAGATTTAATTGTGGAAACATATAACAGTCAAGAACTACTTAAAAATAGCTTAAATATGACTTTTGTTCAGGAAAACCAGTCGATGAGTGTTAAGGGCGTTCTGCGAGGATTACATGTTCAAAAGAACTTCCCGCAAGGGAAATTGGTGAGAGTTGTAAGAGGGAAAATATACGATGTCGCTGTAGACACAAGGACTACTTCTTCAACCTACGGAGATTGGTATGGTGTTGAACTCTCAGCAGATAATAAAAAACAATTTTATATACCAGAAGGTTTTGCACATGGATTTTATGTGATTTCTGATATTGCAGAGGTGTGTTTTAAGGTTTCTGACTATTGGCATCCGAATGATGAGATTGGAATACCGTGGAATGATCCAGAGCTGAAGATAAATTGGCCTATAAAAGAAAATGAGATGCCAATTATTGCAGATAAAGACCTGCATTATGATTCTTTTTCTCTGTTAAAAGAAAAATTGGTCCAAAGAGAGGAATTGCAACATGAAAATACTATTAATACATAAGTTTCATTATATGTTGGGTGGAACAGAAACATTTCATTATAATTTGGCAGAGGCGTTAACTGCAGCAGGGCATGAAGTCATTTTCTTTTCAATGTATGATGAAAGAAATATACCGTGTGCGCAAGATAAATATTTTGTTTCAAATGTAGATTATAATGATCCCAATTTGAGTACATTTAAGAAAATCAAAATGGGAATTAAATTAATATATTCTTTTGAATCTAAACATAACATCGAAAAACTAATTCGGGATGAAAAGCCAGACATTGCCCATATTGGATTGTTGCATCGCCAAATTACATTTTCGGTAGTTGATGTTTTGAAGAAATATAACATTCCGGTTGTGATGCACTTGCATGAATTGACAGCAGTGTGTCCTTGTTATACGATGCTGCGACAAGATGGAACTATATGCAGTGATTGTGCGACAAAAGGATATTGGAATTGTGTGAAAAATAAGTGCATGAAAGGCTCTCTTGCAAAGAGCGTATTGGCATATACAGAAGCTCAATTTCTTAGATATGGGCATTATTATGACAAAATTGACTTATATATTGCGGAATGCAATTTTTATAAAAATTTAGTAGAAAAAGCTCATTTTACACATTCACCAATAATCAAGATGAATAATTTCTTGCCGATAAATCAGGAGTACAAAGCCTATTATGAGCATGACAATTATATTCTGTATTTTGGAAGATATGCAAGAGAAAAAGGCGTTTTGACAATTTTAAAGGCATATGCCAAGATGCATTGTGATGAAAAATTGGTTCTGGTTGGTAAGGGATCGGAAGAAGAAAGAATAAAAAATTTTGTTAAGGAACACAATCTTGAGGGTCGCGTTCAAGTAAACGGTGCAATTTTCGGCGAAGAAATGGATCGTATAATTGAACGCGCCAAAGTTGTTCTTGTACCGTCAGAATGGTATGAAAATGGGGCATTTGTTGCATTACAGGCCTTGGCTAAAGGGAAGATTGTTGTTGCAAGTGATATTGCAGGTCTTTCTGAAATTGTACAAGATGGTGAAACTGGATATCTGGCAGAACCGGGAAATCCTGATAGCTTTGCAATAGCTATTCAGAAGGCTTTAAACTTGACAGAAACCGAGTATAGAAATATGAGCGCGCGCATAGTAGCGTATGCAAAAAAGCGATGCGATGCGGAAAACTATATAGAGAAACTCTGCAAAATTTACGAAGAACTAATAAATGGGAAACAGCATAAGGAGAACGGATGAAAAAGAAAGCATTGATAGTTGTGAATCTTGCTGGTTTTCTACATTTTCTGTGGAATGATATCGCGACACTTCAAGAAATGGGATATGAAGTGTCAGTGGCAATGAATGAAAATTCTGCGGCAGGCCCTAACCTGATTGAAATTCCTAAACTGGAAGAAATGGGGATTGCACATTATCAGGTGGAATTTGATACCAAAAGCCCGGTATCAACTCAAAATATTCAGGCTTATAAACAATTAAAACTTATTTTGAAAACGAATAAGTATGATTTGATTCATTGTCATACACCTATTGTTGGTATTTTGACCAGAATGGCTGCAAGGAAATATAGAAAAACTGGGACAATAGTTATATATACAACACATGGATTTACATTCACAGACAAGTCGTCGAAAAAAAACTGGATTGTTTATTTTACTGCCGAAAAGCTAATGTCAAGATTCTGTGATGCTATTATTACAATAAATCATGAAGATTATAACAACGCAAAAAAAATGCACTGTCCTAAAACTTATATTATTCCGAGCGTTGGTTTAGATAATCATAGGTTTGCAAATTTAAGAATAAACAGAGATGAATATAGAGCATCATTTGGTGTAAACTCAAAAGATCATATGATTTTAGCTGTGGGTGAATTATCATCGAGAAAAAACCAGAAAATTATTATAGAAGCATTAGGAACGCTTGATAGAAAAGAACAGTACATATTTGTAATCTGCGGAACTGCAGTTGTTAACTCAACAATCGAGGAAGAACTCAAAGAAACAGCCTCTAAATTAGGAGTCAGGATCTTCTTGGCAGGGCACAGACTTGATATTCCAGAGATAAATGCATGTGCGGATGTTGCTGTCATCCCATCCGTAAGAGAAGGATTTGGAATGACGGGAGTGGAGGCACTTGCATCAGGTGTACCTGTTGTGGGATCTGATGTACAGGGGATAAGAGAATATGTAATTCCCGGAAAAACAGGATATCTTTGCGACCCATACGATGCACATCAATTTGCAGACGCCATTGAAAAAATAGTGAATTTGCCATCAGAAGAAAGAGCCAAGATGGTAATTGCTTGTAAAGAAAAAGCAAAAGAATTTGATGTATCCAAGTCTATTGCAGCTATGAAGAATATATACCAGGAAGTATTATGCCATGACGGAAAATAAGATAGTTAGAGATAAGATGCCACTAGTAAGTGTAGTTGTGCCGATATATAATGTGGAACTTTACCTGAAAGAGTGCGTTGATTCAATTCTTTCCCAAACATATAAGAATATTGAAGTGATTTTAGTTGATGACGAGTCTCCAGATTTATGTGGAAAAATATGCGATGACTATGTAGCAATGGACGGCAGAATCAAGGTTGTTCATAAGAAAAATGGTGGTTTGTCTGATGCCAGAAATGCTGGAATGAAAGTTGCAACAGGAGATTTAATTACTTTTGTTGACAGTGACGACTATATTTCAAAGGATTTTGTGAAAATTCTTTTTGAAGCTATGTCAGAGAACAATTCTGATATAGCTATTGCCAATATGAAGAGGACGAGCAGACGCGATGATAAAAATACTGTAATAGATTGGAAAGTGTCCAGTTACAAAAATGAAGATGCTTTGATTCGGATGCTATATGGTACACCATTTGGCACGTCTGCATGTGGAAAACTTTTTAAAAGAAGTCTGTTTACAGGTGTTGAATTCCCCTATGGAAAATTCTCTGAAGATCTCTTTACAATCTATAAAACAATTTTGAAGAGTGAAAATGTAACCTATGTGGGATTTGATGGTTATTTTTACTATTATCGCGATGAGGGAAGCATCGTCGTTTCTGGATATAAGGAAAAGCATTTAGAAGCTTTGGATGCTATCGATGATATTGCAAGAGCGGTAAAAGGAAAAACACAATTTGATAACGCACTGTCGACTCAATATATAAATGTTGTATATGATATTGCTGCGAGAAATCCACAGCTTTCAGAGTTTCAGAATAAACGCATTCAGAGTGTATTGAAATCGAATCGGATGAATGTGCTAAAAGATGGCAATGCCCCAAAGAGATTACGGGCTTTTGCTGCGATATCATTATTTGGAAATAGAATAGCACTTAAGGTTGTCGTTGCGAGAAATAGGAAGTGGAAGGCGTAAAGAGGGGAGGCAAAAAGAGATGACACCATATATTATTGTATTTATGATTTCGATAGGTCTTTTTGCACTTTCTGATCGAGTGATATTTACACAAAGAAAACCCGTTGTTTTTGTAGCGGTTATAACATTGTGCTTGCTAGCTGGCCTGCGAGCGGAAAGTATTGGTACAGATACAAGAGTTTATTTGGTGCCTATTTTTGAGGCAGCAAAAAAATGTCATAGTCTTGGAGAATACTTGAATTCATCCTTTCATGCTTTTACATGGACAACGGATTATGTGAAAGATATGGAACCTTTATTTCCGCTGTTAGTTTTGATTGTGACAAAAATTACGGGCTCATTGTATTGCGTCCAAACCATTTTGGAATTGTGTGTGATTTTGCCACTATATATCGCTGTTAGAAAAGATAAACAGACAAACCTTTGGATGGCGATGTTTGTCTTTTGTATGGCCTTTTATAATCCCTCGATGAATATGATGCGTCAGTCAATCGCTATGTCTTTGGGAGTTCTAGGTTTCGAATATTGGAGAAATGAGGAAAAGAAAAACGCATTTATTTGTGTGTTCATAGCGTTCTTATTCCACACAAGTTCATTGCTGATATTGCTAATTTATCTTTTATACGATTATATTGTTAAGGGAACTAAATTAAGCTTTACTGGAAACAATATCAGCAAGAGAAATGAAACACCGAGAATGGTGATAGCAGCAGGAATAGGATTGGCCGGAATGCTATTGATGTCTGTAATTGTGTCAGCGTTATCATCGTTTGGATTTGGACAGTATTTAAGCTATGTTACTGGTAAGCTTTCATTTATGCCAAATCAGCTTTTAATTCGTGTGCCTCAAATTATTCTAATCATTTGGAGTTTTAGATATTTGAGAACTCAGGGAGGAGATGTTTCTTTCTTCTTAGTTATGGAAGTATATGCAGTTTTATTCTCACAGTTTACCAGTGTAAGTGGTTATGGTGGAAGAATTGCTTTATACTTTGCGATTTTTGATGTAATTGTAATACCACGGGCGATGAGTGCGTTAAAGCCAAAAAAAAGTGGAGTAATAATTCGGCCGATTATTATACTATATTATATGTTTTATTGGTGGTTTTATTTTGTATATTCAGGAACACATCAAACAGTGCCGTATATGTTTATGAAATAGAGGAGAAATGAATAGATGGATAAGAAAATTGGTATTATGTCAATGCAAAGGATTATTAATTATGGGTCCTTTTTGCAGGCATACGGTTTAAAAAAAATGATTGAGTCAATTTCAAAATCAGAAGTTGAATTTGTGGATTACAGATTTGGTACTGACATTACAGATAGACTGAAAAGGAAGCAAGAACGCACGGAAAGTGTAATGGATAAGGTGCTAAAAAATAGAACTCCTTGGAATTACTTAAAAAAGATGCAGTTCTTTAAAGAAATAGAGAGAAGACTGATTCAAGATTTAAAGGAAATGGGAGTGGATGAACTGAATTATGACTGCAGGGTTGATACGTTAGTTATTGGAAGCGATGAAGTGTTCAATTGCCTTCAGCCATATCCGGTAGGGTATTCTAAACAATTATTTGGTGATGGATTTGAAGGTAATAAGCTTGTTTCATATGCAGCTTCTTTCGGAAGTACGCGCTATGAAGATTTGGTGGAGACCGGCATTGTACAAGAAATTAAGACAATGTTATCCAAATTTGCAGCGATTTCTGTAAGAGACGAGAATAGTGCACATATTGTTAAACAATTATTAGGATATGACCCGGAAATTCATATGGATCCAGTTCTTATGTATGATTTTGCACAAGAAATTGCGGAATATAAGACCAGTGAAAAAGATTATATCATTTTATATGCATATACAGGAAGATTAAGTAGAGAAGAAGAGTGCTACATCAAAAAATTTGCGAATAGACATAATAAGAAAATAATATGTATTGGTCATTATTCGAATATTGCAGACAAAAACATAATATGTAATCCGCTATATGTTTTTTCTTATTTTAAAAATGCGAATTACGTCATTACAGATACATTTCACGGCACGGTATTTTCAATTAAAATGAATACAAAATTCTGTACGCTTATACGTGATTCTAATCGTAATAAATTAGAGGCTTTGCTAAAAAAATTAGATAAGTTGGATAGAAAAGTAGAAAAAATGGAAGATATTGAACAGCTTTATAATACCGAAATTGATTTTTATAAAACTAATCAAATAATTGAACAAGAACGTAAAAAAACAACGTTGTATTTAAAGGGAAATATTTAAAATGGGTAGTGAGTCAAGAAATAGATACTTATTAAAAAACACATTGATTTTTACACTTGGCAATATTGGCTCTAGGATGATTTCTTTTTTCTTGATTCCATTGTATACTAATGTTTTAACAACGAGCCAGTATGGTACGGTGGATCTTATAACTACTATTAGTACAGTTGCAGGGCCAATGCTTACATTGAATATCGCTGAATCGGTTATGCGGTTCGGGTTAGACAAAGATGCAGATAAGGAAAAAAACACACAGTGTGGAAGCATAGTTCTACTCATTGCGATGATAATTGGACTGGTTTTAATTCCAATATGCAGATGCATCACAGAAGTATCTGACTATGCGATGTATGTATATTTTTATGTCATTTCTTTATCTGCTAGTCAACTGTTTCTATGCGATTTACGTGGAAAGGAATTGTTACTTAAGTATTCACTTGGAAATATCCTTCAGACATTGATGATAGCGATTTTAAATATAACATTTTTACTTGTCTTTAAAATGGAAACAGGTGGATATTTATTGGCATATATCATTGCAAACTTTATAGTTGCGATTTATGCCATTATTGCAGGAAAAGGCTATAAAGCGTTCTCTTTTCACAACATAGATCGTTGCAAACTCAAAGAGATGATTCGGTATTCGGTTGTTCTTATCCCTAACACATTTATGTGGTGGATCATGAATTCTTCAGATAGGGTTATGGTGACCTACATGATTGGTGCAGCGGCTAACGGAATCTATGCTGTTTCTTATAAACTTCCAACCCTTGTATCAACGCTGACAGGAATATTTAATCAAGCATGGAGTTATTCTGCGATTCGTGAAGAAGGCACGAGTGATGAAACTGAATACAACAATAAAATGTTCAAAACACTTTCTGCAATTGCGTTTATGATGGGAATTGGCCTTTTGCTATTAACAAAACCATTCTTGGGAGTTTATGTGGCTGATAGTTATTATGACGCTTGGAAATATACTCCGTTTTTGATTATTGGATGTGTTTATTTAACATTGGGCACCTTCATGGCAACAAGTTATACTGTACATAAGGATAGTTTTGGCTATTTGTTTTCTGGATCGTTTGGCGCAGCGTTTAATATACTATTGAATTTTATCTTGATTCCAGTGATAGGAGTCTATGGTGCTGCATTAGCAACATGTATAAGTTATATTGCTGTTTTTATGTTCCGTGTGTTCCACACTAGAAAATATATTAAGTATGATATTATGTATAAGGAATTCATTTTAGGTTCGTTATTAATGCTTGTGTCTGCAATTTTAATGTTTGTAGATGGAATGAAAGGATTCCTTCTTCAACTTGTGATTCTTTTGATTGGATTTACGGTGTTTTCCAAAACTTGGATTCCGATGTTACAGTTTTTTCTAAATAGAATTCAAAGGAAGCGGGTGAGCTAATGCAGAAGTTGGTTAGCATTATTGTTCCAGTATATAATGTTGAAAAGTATATTGATAAGTGTGTTAGATCATTATTAAAACAAGATTATGGAAATATAGAAGTAATTCTTGTTGACGATGGTTCTCCTGATAAAAGTGGTTATATCATTGATAGACTGAAAGAGGAAGACAATCGAATAGTTGTAATACATCAGGAAAATCATGGCGTTTCTAGTGCTAGAAATGCAGGAATGGCTGTCGCTTCAGGTGAGTATATCACCTTTGTCGATGGAGATGATTGGGTTGATGCTAACTATGTGACATATTTTGTTGATTTACTAGAGAAATCAAGCTGCGATGTTGTGATGAATAAGAATAATTATTCAGGTTGCAATGATATATCAAATAATAATTTTTCTGTGATTAGTGCGGAAAAAGCTATTGAGTGGATTTATTTGGGAGATCTTTTTGTAGCAGTTTGGAATAAGATGTATCGAAGGAGTGTGCTCGAAGAGAATTATATAAAATTTAATGAAAAAATTTGGTATGGTGAAGGAATGCTTTTTAATGTTGAGTTTCTACAACATGTAAACAGTGTGGCAGTTGGTGAAAGTGCAGTTTACCATCAAACTTTTAATCCTGATAGTGCGATGAGAAAATTCAATTTAAAGAGTAACTTGTGTGGAATCAAATCTTTGGAATTGCAAAAGGAAGCATGGATAAAAAAGAATATTGATATTGAGAAAGCATGGGAATATCACAGGTATTGTTTCAATAGAAGTATAATTGATGGCCTTGTTCGATCTAATATGATTTTAGAATATAATGAAACGTATAAGGAGTGTGTTTCTAACCTTAGGAAAAACATATTTTTGCCATTAAAAATGGAAAAAAGTATTAAGAAAAAAATTATGTGGTGTTGCTATTTTATTTCACCAAGGCTCATGGCTATTAGAAAAGCTATAGGATTTAAGAAGGCTGCGAAAACTGGGGGGGGGGGTATAAGAAATAATGTTATAATAGAGAAAACAGCGTATATTCTTGTGCCTATCACGGGAGGTGCTTTTGCATGAAAACCGTGTGCGCTAAGGATATGTGTGCTGGTTGTATGGCTTGCATAAATATGTGCAAAAAGAGTGCTATTACTATTGTAGATGATTACAAGACATATAATGCCGTAATTGATGAAGTAAAGTGCGTGAATTGTGGGTTGTGTGAAAAAATTTGTCCTAATGTAAAATGCGTGGAGCAGGTTAACCCTATCTTTTGGAAAGAAGGATGGGCATTGAATCCTGAAATCAGAAGTAATGCATCTTCAGGAGGAATTGCTTCATCAATTATATATTCATTTATTAAAAATGGTGGATATGTTGCTTCGTGTATGCTTAATAAGGGAGAATTTGTTTTTGAATTGACAAATTCGACCCAAAGGGCTGAGCAATTTGTAGGATCTAAATATGTTAAAAGTAATCCAAAAACAATATATATAGATATTGAAAGGAAACTACAAGAAGGGAAAAAAGTCCTTTTTGTTGGATTGCCATGTCAAGTTGCGGCATTGAAAAATTTCTCACGCAATCAAGATAATTTGTATACAGTGGATTTAATATGCCACGGGTCCCCTTCACCTGAATTGTTGAAGATGTATTTAAAAGAAAAATCAGTGGATATCGAAGAATTAGAAGGGTTGAATTTCCGTGAGAAAACATCATTTGGCTTAAGATCAGTAGGGAAAAATAATGGTTTTCCGCGGATTGTTGATATGTATACATATGCTTTCCTGAAAAGTATTGATTATACTGAGAATTGTTATTCCTGTCGTTATGCGTCACAATCTCGTGTTTCAGATATTTCATTAGGTGATTCATGGGGAAGTGAATTGTCTGAAGAGGAAAAGAAAAAGGGAATATCTTTAGTTCTCTGTCAAACGAAAAAGGGAGAAGAATTACTAAAAAAGTCAAATGTGGAACTATTTGATGCGGATATTACAAGAGCGATCCAATTAAATCATCAATTGGAATATCCATCGAGAATTCCATCATCAAGAATGTTTTTCTTTGAAAACTTAGAAAAGGGTTTTGATTTTGCTATGAAGAAAATACTACCGAAAGAATATTTGAAAAATGAAATCAAGATTATTTTGTCTAAAGTTGGAATTAGAAGATAAACTTTCATATTGACAAAGAGTTGGGAGATGACACAATCTTG
>ADJT01013254.1_pt1 | contig 14263 bp, 14 predicted proteins | sample 268108 | NCBI WGS metagenome assembly ADJT01 (sample SAMN00007487, study PRJNA43253) | human gut metagenome | isolation source: feces sample TS29
TAAGTGTAACATGATAACGTGGCATTGCGTATCCTCCAGAACTGTTTTTTGAATGGAGTATAGCAAAAAAACAAGCAACTGTAAACTATTGTTGCTAGATGGATACTGTACTAGAGCGTGTCTGAAAAACATTTTAAATTGTTTATTTTAACCAAATTAATATTGAGGCGATACAAATAAATCCCAAGTAGGTTGCAGCTAATTTGTCATAACGTGTAGCGATTCGTCGGAATGCTTTTAATTTCAGAAAATACTTTTCTACTAAATGGCGTTCTTTGTATAACCACCAATCACAATGACGTTCAAATTTAGCTCCCTTTCGGGATGGAATGGTTGGCTCTCCACCGCGGGCGTACACATAATCAAGTAATTTATTACTGTCATATCCTCGGTCAGCTAACACATTGCTTCCGTTTATTTCAATTTGATCGAGCAAAGGGATTGCATAATTGATATCATTACGCTGTCCCTCACTGATCATTAAATAAACTGGATATCCATAGGCATCTACTACCGCATGGATTTTGGTGCTGGCTCCTCCACGGCTATGCCCGATTTCATTTGAAGGCCCCCTTTTTTTGCACCGGCACTATACTGGTGCGCCTGGATAATAGAAGCATCAATGGATAATTCTTCCAATTCTGCTTCAAGACTTAAAATACGGAAAATATTATCAAGGATACCATCATCAATCCATTTTCGGAATCGGCTATAGACAGTTTTCCATGAACCATAACGTTCAGGAAGATCGCGCCAAGGTGCCCCACTACGTGCAAGCCATACAATTCCATTCATAATGATACGATTGTCTTTCCTTGGACGTCCTTGTTTTCCAGTATTTTCAGGAGGTAATAAAGGTTCAATGCGAAGCCATTCTTCATCAGTCAACTCATATCGTCTCAACATAGTGAACACCCCTTTTTCTTTATTTTATCATGAAAAAGGGAAATAAAACATGCGTTTTGTGCAATTTTTATTTTTCAGACACGCTCTAGTTTTATCGTAACACAAAATTCTATTATATGTTTACGTGAACTTCCTGAAAAAGTAACACTCAAATTTCCCTTTTCTCATCAAAACAGTCCAAAATCTAATTTATTTCACCCTCAGAACAGATAAATGCCATGATCTCTTCATATGTTTTTGTACTGTTTTCAACAGCTTTGAGCAGTTCTTTTTTCTTCTCTTCGTTCCTTTTTGCATAAAGATCTTTCAGTTTCATCATTTCGGAATCATACTTTTCTTTTACTTTTAATACCGTCTCTTCCTGCTTCTTTATCTGCTCTTCCAAAGATATCATTTTTCTCGATCCTGCCATATATTATTTCCCCTCTTCTGCATATTTTTCAAGCAGTCTGCTCAATCCTACAGCTTTGTCCTGTATCTGGTCTGCATCCATATCAAATGCTTTTAAGATTATCTTCTGGGTTGCTGTTACTGCATGATCCATACGGTATTTTCCATCTGTCTGACGGACCAGTTCTATCTTTTCCAGTTCACAGATTGCTACCGGAACGGTCATATAATTCGGCTTTTTGTCAAGTTTTTCCACTTCATCTTTCAGCAGGACATACATCCTGCTCCTTACTATCAGCGCTACAAATTCCACGAAGATCTTCGCATTTGCAGCCTCATCTGACTGTACCCGCAGGCTCCTGTTCCCAAAATAACTCTTATCTCCCCTGAACAGTTTTTCTGATACATCCCTGCTCTTATACAGTTCCAAAGCTTCTTCCGCTGTCATCTGTTTTGACGTTACGATCACAAAATATCCGCACAGATCGATTTCTTCCTGAATCACTTCTGTCCTCTCCCTTGCGCATATGATCGTCCCATCATCCTCATATATTTCAAGTTTAAAATACTTCTTATATCCATCCCCTACGGTCGCTTTTTCTCCCTTTAAACCGTTAAGATATTTCGTCATCCGGTCTATTTTTGCCTCTATCTGTTCATGTTCCGCACACGCTTTCTGGTCTGAATAATAAATATGAAAATATCTTTCTTTTTCATCTGATATATAGAGTTTTTTCTTTATTGTCTTTCCAAATGTCTTGTATTTCCATATATTGTATTTACGAATATTCTCAAATTCTCCTTTGTTTTCCAGGATCACCTGCCTGACAGATTCACTCATACCCTTTACCATGATCACAAAATCATACCCGCATTCATCCATATACCGGATGTTTTCCCTGCCAAAATATCCCCTGTCCAGGATAAATCCGAACTTCTTATATCCGTATCCTTCTGCCTTTTTTTACATATACTAGAGCTGGGAAATATCTACGATACTTCCAGGATACTGCTCATAAAACAACGGTTCTTTATTATATATATCATACGCAATGGAATAGTTAAAGACCGGCAGTCCACGGTCATCTTTCGGGTAGCCAAACTCAACAAATCTCAGATCCTCTGCCTGGCAGTTCTTATTGGTCGAATCGTAAGATATATATATTTTCTCTCGGTGATCCCTGTTTTCATTCCACTCATTTACAAACCTGATCCTCTGATCCTCTGTAAGTTCTGCAAGAAAATCTGATACTTTTGAATCACTGTATATATGCATCTGCTTTGTAAAAAGCGGATGGCTGTAAGCATAGGTAGGATAATACTGTGCGGCATTATTTTCACTGATAAGAGAATAAGCTGCCAGATCCAGAAACAACCCCGCCTCTTTCTTTCCAAGATATTTTTCCAGGATCTCCGGCAGTTTATATCCATTCAGGATCTTTTGGATCACCAGAAAAGTCCCTATCCGCAGACAACTGCTTCTCATCTGTCCGGTTTTCTGTTCCGGCATCTCCTGACCGCCAAAATACTTTACAAAAGTTTCATTTGGGAGCATTCTATCCGGGTTCTTTTCTAATCTTTTTCCAATGATCCTCTGCTCCGGAACATTATATTTTTTCTCTGGATGATATACTCTTTCGAGCACATATCTGACGTATACTGTACTCCCTTTTTTCACATAATTTATCTTCCCGGGTATCTTCGGAATGTCTACCTCAAAATTCAGATACATGGCATATCTCCCTTCAAATATTGAGTGTCACTTTTTCAGGAAGTTAAGGTTTATCAAATACATAAATAGCTATAGTTTCAGACATATTTAGTATCTACAAAGATTCCCAGCTATGTTCGATAAACACCAGAATATTTATTCTTAATTACATCTTGATATTTTTCAATATAACTTATTACAATTATCAGTCTGCTTTAATTCCAATACTCTTATATTTCTTTTTCCACTTTTAGTAAGCTCATATGTACTTCCCATCGGAATAATCGTAAAATACATTTTCTTTAATATTTCATCTGAAACTTCTTTTTTACATTGTTTTTTTATTTTTCTAACTAAATCTTTTTCCAAAATTTTTGTATGTGGCATAAGTTCAATATAAGAAACTATTATCTCTGCCCCTTCTCTATGAGCCAAAACTGTTTCGCACGACAAAATATGCTTGGAAGTCTTTGTTATCACTTCTGTTATTTTAAACATAGGAATTTTTCTTCCATTTTTTAATTTAAATTCATTTCCCAACCTACCACGTATTACCACATTTCCTTTTCGCGTAATATACGCCCACACATGACAATCCCCCCAGCATCTTCCATATATATCTTTAATATAGAACTCATTATTTGCATCCACATTGTCTTTATATTCCTTCATAGTACAAGGAGAATTCGCAACAAGTCTTCCATATTTTCCATATGCACACTCTCTCCCATCCCCATCCAATACTGCTATATCTGCAAGCTGAAATGGAATCAACCCAAATTCTTTCTTATTAAATCCTAAACACTCCCGTTGTTCTCTAAACAATGTAAAAAAGAGACCTCCATGTTCACAATCCCCACCTCCAATCGACAATGTAACTGGGGATAATGGAAATGGTAACTTAGCGCTTCCTGCTTTATATTTTTTTAAGATTCTATTAATATACTTTTCTTCATTTTGAGTTATATCTTCCCCTACCGACGCAGCAACTATTAAATATGGTATAGCTTCTCTAGCTAATTTTTCATTTTCTTCAAATTCTTTCATTGCCGCTATCCAAAAACTCCTTGTCGCAAGTACAAAAGAAGCCTTATTTAATGCTAAAATTTTTGCAAAAGAATTTGCTTCATATATTGGTTCACATACAACAGTGCCTCTCTGACATAGCGTATCAGATATAGCCGAAGCAATATTCGTATTAGAATGTAACGGAATATGTGCGAGTCCTCTCATATTCTTCATAGCAGGCATTCTCGATAAATCAGGATCATGAAAACGTGCTATTGCAATATACGCTCTATTTTTATGAACAATAGCTTTAGGCAATCCAATTTTAGTTGAACCGCTGGTATATGTTATAGTAAATGGATCATCAAGATTAATCTTATCAATTTTAAATCGCCTGTTATCTTTAATATTATTTATAAAATCTAAAAATGTTATGGTTGTTTTACCATGTGCATATACATCAGTTATTTTTTTTAAATGCTCTCTCCCATAACATGCATCTAAATTTTCTATTTTTAATGCTTCATTCAGCGGAATTATAATCTTAATATCTATCTTTTCACAAATTGATATTTTTTTAATATTATCCCATTCATCACTCGTAACAAATAATATTTTAGAATTAGATTTTTCAATAATTTCACTTATAAAATCTTTATCAAATCCCGAACTCCAAAAATTTACAATTGCTCCACATTTACTAGCTGCCAACAATAAATAAATTGCTTCTGGACAATTTGCCATACACGCAAGTATTTCATCGCCTTTTTTTATTCCTTTTGCCTTTAATGCATAAACAAGCTTATCTGCACTTTCAAACATTTCACGTCCTGTGATTTCATGTCCACGAAAAAGAATTGCTACTTTATCTAAACTTTTTTCCCAACGAAAATAGATTTCATCATACCAAGCCCAATTATGTTTTAGTTCAATTTCAGTTATAGCTTTTTTTATTTTTCTACGATTTTTAATATGTTTTTTTGAAATGATGGTAAATTTTTACCCATATAAGTACTATCCATTGCCATAAATCTCCTCTTTTTCTTTTGCAAACGCTGCATGTATATTGCTCTTAACAAATAAATTCAAGTGATCTTTCTCATAATATTTTTCTTTCATCTTCCATGGAAACCAAGCTTTTCCAACATACATGCTGCGTTTAGAATTCTCATACAAGAATCTCTTTTCCAAATCTCAGTTTTCTTTTAGTTTCCATGATTTGATTATATCATGGGCTATTTTTCTACAGGGTTTTCCTGCATAAACAACCACATTTGACTACATATTTAACACTCTATATTTCTTACTTTTTCCATTCTTAGCCAGTTTTGAAAGAAAAAATAATTCGCACTAAATCCGCTGAATTTAAACAATGTCATTAACTTAAAGGGGCTGTCGCACTAATTAGTGCGACAGCCCCATAAACAAACTGCATAATAAGATTCAAAATGGAAGAACCGGAACACATTTATTTTCGATAAAAAGTGCCTAAATTTTGACTTATCAAAACAATTTTTCAAGCCATCAAGAATGGCTTATTAAAGTGCGTCTTTAATAATAGCCTGTAACAATGAAAAGCGTTTTTTGATGGATTTTATCCTTAGAACAGCAAAAAGGAAGCTGCCGCTTCACGAAAATTCATTCGTTAAAGCGACAGCCCCCGCATATTTAGGAGTATTTGTCAAGTAATATTTTAGGAAATATCAGGTAGGTATCAGAGAGAGCATTGCCCGTTTAACAAGCAACAATCTCTTAAGTTAATGACATTGCCTCTTAACAGTAACACATATGTAACTGTCAAACTCCCGATTCTTAGCAGAACAAATTGCAACATTCCATTTTTTGTAGTATGATTATCGAAAGATTTGATTTTTAGCTTTACCAATTTTAACGTAACCCAAAGGAGCTTAATCCAATTTTGAAACTTGCAATCTGCGAAGACAATCCTTCACATTATGAAATAATACATACTATTCTGCAAAAGTATCCTCCGGGAGCTTTTGAAATAACGCATTTCACATCCGGTGATGAATTTCTCCGGGCTGTTGCTGAAAATGGATGCCCTTATCCCATTGTACTGACAGATATTGATCTTGGTTCTAACACTGTAAATGGCATCTCACTTGCAGAAAAGATCAACCATATCAATCCGGACACTCAGATTATTTTTATCAGCCAGTATCTGCAATATGCTACTGCAGTATATGAGACGGAACATGCCTACTTCATCCATAAACAACAGATGGAAAAATATCTTCCTCTGGCTCTGAGGACAGCATGCCAGAAGCTCGAGAAACTGCATACACGGTATCTGTATTTCTCCGGAAATTCACGCAATTATCAGGTGCTCTGCTCCGATATTCTTTATCTGGAACGGAATCTGAGGCAGACCACCATCTATACCAGAACAGGAACATATACAACAAAAGAAAAACTGACAGTTCTTACCGAAAGAATGAAACCTGATTTCTGTCTCTGTCATAACAGCTTTGCCGTTAATCTTCATGCTGTACGTACTTACAGTCATAAAGGCATTATACTTTCTGATAATACAGAGATTCCTGTCAGCAGATCTTATTACCAGCAGTTTAAGGACGCATTTGCCTTCATGATGCTTGCCGGTCACAGGGAAGTGCAGTAAATGAGCAGTCATATGATCAATCTATTCTTGTGTATTCTATCCAGCCTTTATCTGTGTTTTGGACTGCTTTACTTTTGCTGCAGGATCCTGCCAAGCAAACACAAGATCTCACTCCCGCTGTTTTTGTGTCTGTCAGTATTTATGGCACTGTTATTTTGGATCAAACGTGAATCACAGCATAATGGAATTACAATCGTATTTCAGCTTACAACATTTCTTGTAACACTTTTTTTATTCCAGGCATCTTTTATGAAAAAATTAGCTGTTTATTTTATTTTCCAGCTGCTGATAATCTGTCCGGAAATTTTATGTACCAGTGTTTTCATAGCACTTCATAATCTTTTTATACCGACCCATATCTATACTCCGCACAATCTGATATCCAGCTGTTCACCTGTAGAATATTTCGTCATTGAACTCTCCAACATCCTGCTTGGCCTGTTTCTTCTCTGGAAAATATCAGAAATCCTGCGGCAGTGTATAGATTATTTGAAAATACTCACCTTTTTACAACTGTTACTGCCACTGATCGCTCCGGTTTTTCTCAGTGTTATAATTTCCCTTCAGAAAAAGCCCGTAGCAGTTCTGGCTCTGAGCATCATTTACTGGATCATATGCATCGGCAGTTATCTGTTGTTTCTGCGTGCAGTCCGTTCTTTAGCACAACAGCACAGGGAATATTTACAGAAAAAAATGGAAATTGAGTTAATGAAAAAGCAGATGAATGATTCCGTTCAGTTAAGTAATGAATATGCCAGTCTCCGGAAATGGAATCACGATATTGAGAATCACATCATGTCTGTCATATATTTGATGGATATGAAAAAATATAAGGAAGCAGAAACATATACCGCTTCTGTTCTATCCCGGCTTAATTACAGACCACAGGAAAAACAACCAGAGGAGGATTGCAGTCATGAAAAAGAACATTAAATTGATTCCTTTATTTCTTTTCCTCTTTGTATTCCAGTTGTTATATTTTCTGTCTACGATTTATACAGAAAAAATTGATCATATGTTTCTGATCCTGGCAATGTTTATGATCCTTATCTGTATTCTTTTATACTGCGTGCTTTCTGATGTGTTAAAGAAATCCAATACTGAAATGGAACTGGCTTTTCTTCAAAAGCAGAAACAATTAAAACAGGAACAGGATTACAGTCTTCAGATCCGCAGACAGGATACTCAGGATTTCCAGGCCAAAACTGCACAGGATTTTCAGAACTTCCAGTCACTCCTGGAGCAGGGAAAACATGAGCAGGCCGACACTGCCATCAAAAATCTGAACCAGACTTTTCAGAAGGATCGTTTTCATCCTTACTGTCAGAATAACCTGTTGCAGGCAATCCTGGAAGGGAAACGGCTCCGTGCCAAACAGGAACATATCCAGGTGTCCTATGAAATCCTTTTACCGGAAAAGATTTCCATTGATACAACTGACCTGAGCAGTATATTTTTTAATCTTCTGGACAATGCTATCGAAGCTTGTAACGCTTCCGGCAATCCTGAGCCTGAAATCCGGCTGTCTGCAAACATTTCCAACGGATTTCTTACCATATATATGCACAATACCAAGAACCCGTTACAGAGTTTTACACATAAGACTACGAAATCAGAACCGGGTTCTCATGGATATGGGCTTTCTATTATTGAAGATATCTGCCAGAGGTATAATGGCTCCTATCAGTGGATCGACCATAACGATACTTTTGATTCCATTGTTTTACTACAAGTTAAAAATCTCTGAATAAAAGGAGGCGCCTTCCATGCCAGTTACTCCCCCAATTGAAGTAGATGACACTCTCAAAGAACGAAGCTCTCACGGCTCTTTTGAGCTTCCAATAGAAACCTATACAGACAACTGCGAGATCTTCCATTCTCTCTATAACCACTGGCATGATGAGATGGAACTGATCTATATTGAATCCGGCAGTGGTCTGGTACGCCTGAATAAAGAAATCCTCCGTGTCAAGGCTGGTGATCTGATCATTGTAAACCGCGGAGTTCTCCATGGCATAAAAACAGATCTGAAGAATATCCTTTATTTCAGGAGTATTGTTTTTGACCTGAATTTCCTGTCCGGTCCGGCAGGAGATTTATGTCAGGAACGTGTCATTTCCCTGCTGATGGAAAATCAGGCGGAATTTACCCATATTATTTCCAGATCTGATGACAATTACGGGAATATCTGCCTGCTTTTTGACAAGATCCATTCCTGCCATAAAGAAAAAAAGCCATATTATTTCGTAAAATTAAAGGCTCTGTTCTTCAGCTTTTTCTACGAAATGCTCATGGGAAATTACATCACTCCCGCAGATAAGGAAGAGAACAAGAGTCTTGCTTCTATTAAAAAAATCCTGGACTACATCAACCTTAATTATTCACAGTCACTGACCGCTGCAGAGCTTACTGCACTCTCCAATTACAGTGAATACTACTTTATGAAACTGTTTAAGCAATATACCGGAAAGACCCTGATCGCCTATATCAACGACCTGCGCATCGAGAAAGCCAAGCCTCTGCTTCTGCACTCCGATTCCTCTGTCACAGAGATCGCACTGGAAGTAGGCTTCAACAACACCAGCTACTTCATTAAGAAATTCCAGCAGGCAACCGGAATATCTCCTCACAAGTTTCGCAGAAACCTGTCATAAAATCGCAATTTTGTTGTATTTTTTTAAATTGACTGCTGATATAGTTATAGATGTCAGCAAGAGAACTTCTCTTCCTGATATAAACCAGAAAACAATACACTATTCAAAACTAAAAAATAAGCAATCTAACTCATAAAAAAACACATATTCATTTCAGAAAGGGAGATTACGATGGAAAATTTAGAAAAGCTCATCTATGACCTGTATAAGAAAAACGCGCGTCAGTGTACAAACGAAGAAATTTACAATGCATTATTGATTTATACCAAAAACCAGCTCTTCGAAAGAGGCTATCAGGATGGAAAGAAGAAAATCTATTACATTTCCGCAGAATTCCTGATCGGTAAATTATTATCCAACAACCTGATCAACCTGGGAATCTATGATGATGTTGCTGCATTCTTAAAAGAGAACGGCAAAGCTATCGCTGATATCGAAGAAGTAGAACCGGAACCATCTCTTGGAAACGGTGGTCTTGGACGTCTGGCAGCATGCTTCCTGGATTCCATCGCAACTCTGGGACTTCCGGGCGAAGGTATTGGTCTGAACTATCACCTCGGACTGTTCAAACAGCTCTTTGAGAACAGACTTCAGAAAGAAACTCCGAACCCATGGATCGAAGAACACAGCTGGCTCACACCTGCAGGTGTTTCCTATACTGTACCGTTCCGCGGATTCTCACTGAAATCTTCCCTGTACGATATCGATGTTGCAGGCTACAATAACAAATCCATTCATCTGCACTTATTTGACATTGATCTGGCAGATGAATCCATGGTTCACGATGGAATTTCCTTTAACAAAAAGGACATCCTTCACAACCTGACACTGTTCCTGTATCCGGATGACAGCGATGATGACGGACGTAAGCTCCGTATCTTCCAGCAGTACTTCATGGTATCCAATGCTGCACAGTTCATCCTTGACGAGGCAACAAAGAAAGGCTGCAACCTGCATGACCTTGCAGACTACGCAGTGATCCAGATCAACGATACTCACCCAAGTATGGTCATTCCGGAACTGATCCGTCTCCTGACAAAACGTGGAATCGCCTTTGATGAAGCTGCTGAAATCGTATCCAAAGTATGTGCTTACACAAACCATACCATCCTTGCAGAAGCTCTGGAAAAATGGCCAATGGACTACCTTCTTGATGTAGTTCCTCACCTTGTACCAATCATCGAAAAGCTGGATGAAAAGATCAAAGCAAAATATCCTCAGGAAAATGTAGCCATCATCGACAAGAACAACCTGGTTCACATGGCACATATGGATATCCACTATGGATTCTCCATCAACGGTGTTGCTGCCCTGCATACAGAAATCCTGAAAACAAGTGAGCTGAAAGCTTTCTATGATATTTATCCGGAGAAATTCAACAACAAAACTAACGGTATCACATTCCGCCGCTGGTTAATGCACTGCAATCATCCGCTGACAGACTATATTACCTCTCTGATCGGTGATGAGTTTAAAACAAATGCAACTGCTCTGGAAAATCTCCTGAAATATAAGGATGATGAGGCAGTTTTGAACAAGCTTCTTGAGATCAAAACAGAAGCTAAGAAAACCTGTAAAGAATTTATCCTCTCTAACACAGGTGTTGAAATTAATGAGAACAGCATCTATGATATCCAGATCAAACGTCTCCATGAGTACAAACGCCAGCAGTTAAATGCTCTGTACATCATCAGCAAATATCTGGAGATTAAGGGTGGAAAGAAACCTGCTCAGCCTGTAACCTTTATCTTCGGTGCAAAAGCAGCTCCTGCTTATGTGATCGCAAAGGATATCATTCATCTTCTGCTCACACTCCAGGATCTCATCAAAGATGATCCGGAAGTTGCACCATACATGAAGCTTGTTATGGTTGAGAACTACAATGTATCCGCAGCCGAAAAATTATTCCCTGCATGCGATATTTCTGAGCAGATCTCCCTGGCTTCCAAAGAAGCAAGTGGTACAGGTAACATGAAGTTCATGCTGAACGGTGCCGTTACTCTGGGAACTATGGATGGCGCTAATGTTGAGATCAGCGAACTGGTTGGTGAAGATAACATCTATATCTTCGGTGAATCCAGTGAGAAAGTTATCGAACATTACGAGAAAGCTGACTACTGCTCCAGAGATATTTATGAAAATGACAAACGCATCAAGGAATGTGTTGACTTCATTGTAAGTGAAAAGATGCTGGCACTTGGCCACAAAGAAAATCTCGAAAGACTGCACCACGAACTGGTAAGCAAAGACTGGTTCATGACACTGCTTGACTTCAACGATTATGTTGAGAAGAAAGATCAGGCACTGGCTGATTACGCAGACAGAAAAACATGGGCAAAGAAGATGCTGGTTAATATTGCAAAAGCCGGATTCTTCTCTTCTGACAGAACTATCGAACAGTACAACAACGATATCTGGCACCTGACACCGGCAAAATAATCCAATAAAATTTGTGATCATATAAATTCTGTAAAAAACAAACAGCAGGCATTGTATATTCGATGGAATATACAGATGTCTGCTGTTTTATGTTTATCAGATCATAAAATCATAAAAATCTCCCACTGTATTAGTTCAAATCAGACTATAACTACGGCAACCGAATCCGAGCAAAATATACCGCTTTATATATCCTTGTAATAAGCAGGAGAGATAACATCCGCCTCCTTACAGGAACATCCGTTCTCGTAACTGTCGCAGCAGTCACAGTTTGAACAGTACATATGAGTATCCGGAATATAAAACAAGCCTCCATAGAGCGGTGAAGTACGGAGTTCTTTTGACTCTTTCTTGCTGTTGGCAAAATGGATTCCATTAGAGATCAGCATATTTTCAGGTTCATACTGAGAGAAATCAAAATAATGTCCCTGTGTTCCATGATGGGGCACCTTGATACACCAGTAATGTTCGTATAATGGCAATTTTCCATCATAGTTCTCTGCGATCATTTTCAGATGCTCAGGCTGTGCATCCCCGGTAAACAAAAGATTTAATTCTCCGTCTCTGGCATTCTGGAACACAATACTGATCTTATGCTTAAACTGCCGCAGATTTATCTGATTCTCATTCAGCCATGCCAGCAGTTTCTTAAAATCAGGAAGTGCTTTGATTCTGCGAAATTCACGCTCATACACATATGCCCGGATAATTTTCTGACGGACCTCCGGCTGTTCTGTCAGCTCAGATGCTGTTAAATCTGTTTCTTTTTCCACAGTTTCCGCCGGTTTATTGCCTTCAGCAGTCATAGACCATACGATCAGTCTCAGTTTCTCTGCAAATTCAAGCAGAACATCCATTACTTCTTTAAATTTCCCGTCTTCACAGATTCTGTTATAGACTTCGTCCGTCTCCTTCCGGATTACATCTGTATCCGGCCAGAGTGCCTGATATTTGTTTTCAAACAGTTTTCCCCTGCTTAACAGTTCCACGTTCTGTTTGTTCTCCAGAAGTGCATCCACCAGTGCAAACAGGCTGACCTGACGGCTTGGCAGTCCGGATTCTTTTAACAAATCTGCCAGAAGCAGCAGCACCAGTGTTCTGCTCATTTCTTTTTTTGAAAAAACATCGGGAAGATAAATTTTCCCAAAGTCAACAGAAATATCTTTTTTCTTCATCATATAAAGAAGCCCTGACAGATGATCCATATGAAAATGTGTCAGAAGCAGATTTTTACTCTTGATCGTAGACAGATCTGAGATGATCACATCAAATATTTCTCTTCTGGGGCGCCCCTCTATCCTGCTGTTATTTGTTCCGAAATCTACCAGCAGACTCTTCTTTCTGTCACGGAGACAGAAGCAGTCTCCGAAACCTACATTATACATTCGTACCTTCATTCTTTTCCCTCTTGTTTACAATGGTTAGTTTTATTTTAATATAGGGAAATTGGAAATGCAAGAGGGTGTTGTTTGTGTTATTATAGTGTCGTATGATTACTGGTTACTGTTCACATATCACTATTCCGCGAGGTGTTTTAGCATAAATATGCTAAAATCCCGAGACATACAAGCCAAAATCCCATTGCCACAGGCAATCTGGAATGAATTTTGGCTGCGTTACTGAGAACAGAGTAAACAGTAACTCATCTGAAATAAAAGAGCGTGTTTGAAAAATATTTTTCGCAAGATGTGTGTCACAATTTGTGAGAATGATTTTTCAAATACACCTGAGGAAAAACAAATATAAAATATCAGCAGAATGGAGATAGAACACTTATGACAAAACAGGAACTGGCTCTCGAGGTCATTGAACGATTAAAAAAGGAATATCCTGATGCAGACTGCACTCTGGATTATGATAATGCATGGAAATTACTGGTAAGTGTGCGTCTGGCTGCACAATGTACAGATGCAAGAGTAAATGTAGTTGTACAGGATCTGTATGCAAAGTTCCCTACTGTAGAAGCTCTTGCAAATGCAGATGTTGCAGATATCGAAGCAATCGTTCGTCCATGTGGTCTGGGTAAGAGTAAGGCAAGAGATATCAGTGCCTGTATGAAAATCCTCCACGAACAGTATCATGACAATGTTCCCGGGGATTTTGATGCTCTGCTAAAGCTTCCCGGAGTTGGAAGAAAGAGTGCCAATCTGATTATGGGAGATGTATTCGGCAAACCGGCGATCGTGACAGATACCCATTGCATCCGTCTCTCCAACCGCATCGGTCTGGTCGATAATATGAAAGAACCTAAGAAAGTAGAAATGGCTTTATGGAAGATCATTCCGCCCGAAGAAGGCAATGATCTCTGTCACCGCCTGGTCAATCATGGCCGCGATGTCTGTACAGCACGCACTAAACCTTACTGTGACAGGTGCTGTCTGAATGATATCTGTGAAAAAAATGGTGTAGACAGCCAGGAATAATTATTTTATACACATATAACCAAAATAATCCATACAATTATACACATTATCCCAAAGAAAATCCCCATCTCTGTGTTTCTTTAACCAGGGC
>ADJT01010192.1_pt1 | contig 14212 bp, 11 predicted proteins | sample 268108 | NCBI WGS metagenome assembly ADJT01 (sample SAMN00007487, study PRJNA43253) | human gut metagenome | isolation source: feces sample TS29
AATTCGGCGAAATGATCGCAAGAGTATAAAGAAAAGGAGTGGAAAAAATGTCAAAGACAGTAAGAATGACAACTGCACAGGCAATTGTAAAATTTCTGGATAATCAGTATGTTTCCATGGACGGAGTGGAGACAAAATTCGTAGAAGGATTTTTCACGATCTTCGGACACGGTATTGCTGTAGGACTTGGCGAGGCACTGGATACCAATCCGGGGCAGCTGAAGGTTCTTCAGGGAAGAAATGAGCAGGGCATGTGCCACGTTGCAACCGCTTTTGCAAAACAGAGCAACCGCAAAAAAATCATTGCATGCGCTTCCTCCATCGGACCTGGAGCTGCAAACATGGTAACAGCATGTGCAACAGCAACTGTAAATAATATTCCGCTTCTTGTATTCCCGGCAGATACTTTTGCATCTCGCCAGCCTGACCCGGTTCTCCAGCAGCTGGAGCAGAGCAGCAGCCTTGCCATCAGTACGAACGATGCATTCAAACCAGTCTGCAAATACTGGGATAGGATCACAAGACCGGAGATGGTCATGACCGCTCTGATCAATGCAATGAGAGTTCTTACAGATCCGGCTGAAACAGGTGCATGCTGCATCGCACTTTGCCAGGATGTTGAGGGTGAGTCCTTTGACTTCCCGGAGTACTTCTTCAAGAAGAGAGTGCACAGGATCACAAGACCGGTTGCAGTAGAGGAAGAGCTTGAGGATGTGGCAGAGGTCATCGCAGGAGCTAAGAAACCGCTTATCGTTGTTGGTGGTGGTGTCCGTTACTCAGAGGCTGGAGAAGCTGTTGAGAAATTCTGTGAAGAGTTCAAGATCCCGTTCGGCGAGACACAGGCCGGAAAGAGCGCCTGCCAGTCTGGCAATCCATACTGCCTTGGCGGTATCGGTGTAACAGGAACCTACGCTTCCAACATCATCGGTAAAGACGCAGACGTGGTAATTTCTATCGGTTCCAGAATGTCTGACTTTACAACAAGCTCCAAGCATCTGTTCCAGAATGAGGATGTTCAGTTTGTAAGCATCAACAACTGCAGATTCCACGCATACAAGATGGATGCAGTAAAAGCAGTGGGTGATGCAAAAGCTACCGTAGAAGCACTAGCAGAAAAGCTTCGTGCAAGAGGATATAAATCTGCATACACAGATGAGATCGAGAAAGCAAAAGTTGTATGGGATAAAGAGATGGAGCGCCTTGGAAGCATTGAGTACACAGGAGATGATTTTGAGCCGCTGATCAAGGCAAGAGATCCTCGTACGATCCCGGAATATGTAAAGCTTACAAACGGAAAGATCACACAGACAGCAGCACTTGCAGCGATCAACAGAACTATCGACAAAGATGCAACCATCATCACAGCAGGCGGTTCCCTTCCAAGCTGTATGCAGCGTATGTGGAGAACAGACAAACGTGGCGGATATCATGCAGAGTACGGATATTCCTGTATGGGATATGAGGTTGCCGCTACCCTCGGTGTGAAATTTGCTGAGCCGGATAATGAAGTATACTGCGTAGTTGGAGATTCCAGCTTCCAGATGCTCCACAGTGAGATCATGACTATCATGCAGGAGAGACAGAAAGTCAATATCATGGTATTCGATAACTGCGGATTTGGCTGCATCAACAACCTTGAGATGAACCACGGAATCGGAAGCCTTGCAACAGAGTTCCGTTATACAGACGGCAAGAAACCGACCGGAGATCTGATCCCTGTAGATTATGCAAAGATCGGCGAAGGCTATGGTCTGAAGACCTATACCTGCCGCACCATCCAGGAATTGGTAGACGCTCTGGAAGATGCCAAAAAGCAGGAGATCGCATGCCTCTTTGATCTCAAAGTTATCCCGAAGACCATGACAGACGGATATGAGTCCTGGTGGGATGTAGGAATTGCAACAACATCTGAGAAAGAAAGCGTAAGAAAGGCCTGCGAGGGAGTTATGAAAGGCCGTGAAGAGGCAAGACTGTACTAATCTGGGAGGTAAGAAAATGAGTAAAGTATTTGGTTATCCGGAATATGACGAAAAAGGCGAAAAGATTCTTACAACATACGATAATGAGTACAAGGCCATGATGATGGACATCCGTGTTTACCGTATGAAAGCAGGAGAGACAAGAACATTTTTAAGAGAGGGTGAGGAGACAGCAGTTCTCCTCCTCTCCGGAAACATTACCTATAAATGGAACGGAAACGAAGCTGCAGCAACCAGAAAAGACGTGTTCACAGAGGGACCATGGTGTGTTCACGGATGCACAGGAACTGAGATTACAGTCGTAGCAAATGCAGAGTCACAGATCCTTGTTCAGTGCACAAAGAACGAGAAAGATTTCGGTGCAAAACTCTACAAACCGGAAGATGCTCCGTGGGGATATTCCTGCGTAGGCAAGTTCGGAAATGTTGCGAAGAGAAGAGTAAACACCATCTTCGATCATGACATTTCACCGGAGTCCAATATGGTTCTTGGTGAGGTTCTCAATGACAGAGGAAACTGGTCCGGATACCTGCCGCACAGACATCCGCAGCCTGAGACATACTTTTTCAAATTTGATCATCCGGAAGGGTTTGGAGCAAGCTTTGTCGGTGATCAGGTATTTAAGAGTACAGACGAGAGCTTTTCCGCAATTCCAGGAGGAGAGCTTCATCCGCAGGCAGTTGCACCTGGATATCAGATGTATACATGCTGGATGATCCGCCACATTGACGGAAATCCGTGGCTGCAGACAGACCGCTGCGAGGATGAGAGATATACCTGGCTTCATGACGCCGAGTTTTAAGGATTCGGAGATACTGATACTGGATCGTAAATAACAGGCAGCAGGAAGAGGAAAATGCTGTTGTTTGTGAGGAGCGGACAGCAGTAGACCTGCTGCTATTATGAAAAAAATTGTACTGACTGAAGGGAGATTTTGACAATGGCAAGAGAATTTATTGTACCTGGAGAAATTATTTCCGGTTCCGGAGCACTGGACATGGCAGAAGGAGCACTGAAACTCCTTGGTAAAAAAGCTCTGATCGTAACCGATAAAGTAATGATCGACCTGGGAAACTGTGCAAAAGTTGAGAAGGCGCTGACAAATCAGGGCATTGAATACAGCATTTATTCTGACATCTGTGGTGAGCCAACAGATACCATGATCGAAAAAGGCTTACAGATTTATAAAGATGAGAACTGTGACTTCCTGGTAGCTCTGGGAGGCGGAAGTCCCATTGACTCTATGAAAGCCATCGGCTCACTGGTAGTAAACGGTGGAAGCATTTCCGACTACATGGGAAAAGTGATCGATGTAAAGATGCCGCCAATGGCGGCGATCCCTACCACAGCAGGAACGGGATCTGAGGCAACACAGTTCACGATTATCACGGATACCAAAAAAGACATCAAGATGCTTCTTAAAGGCAAAGTTCTCATGCCGGATCTTGCCATTATCGACCCGCAGTTTACTATGACTGCACCTCCAAAGATCACAGCAGCAACAGGTCTTGATGCACTTTGCCACTGTGTGGAAGCTTATACATCCAGAAAAGCACAGACACTTTCCGATACTTTTGCAGTATCTGCAGTAAAGAGGATCTTTAAATATCTTCCGGTTGCATATAAAGACGGAAAGAATGAAGAAGCTCGTGTACAGATGTCTGTCGCTGCTCTTGAGGCAGGAATCGCATTTAACAATGCATCTGTTACCATTATCCATGGAATGAGCCGTCCGATCGGAGCACTGTTCCATGTAGCACACGGACTTTCCAATGCCATGCTTCTGAAGGAGTGCCTTACCTTTGCGCTTCCCGGAGCATACGACAGATTCGGAGCGTTGGGACGTGATATTGGTGTGGCGGATGCAACTGATTCTGATCAGGAAGCAGCTGAGAAATTCCTGAAAGCAGTAGAGTCACTTGTAAATGAACTGGATACTCCGACTCTGGAGCAGTTCGGTATCAATAAAGAAGAGTTCTTCAACGTCATCGACAAAATGGCACATGATGCCATGGACAGTGGAAGTCCTCAGAATACCATGCGTGATGTAACAGAAGAGGAAGTAAAAGAAATCTACAGAAAACTCTGGTAAAATGTAAATGTAAACCCTGCATTGCCAGATAGGAAAAGACTCCGGACCGGAGAAAAAGGCTCCGGAGTCTTTTTTCCCGTGGCAAATATAGCTGCAAAAGAAAAGGAGGCATATTCTTCATGAGAAAAAAGTATATCTGTATTCTGGTGGCAGTCATAGGAGTTTGCAGCCTTTCCGGATGCGGGTCTTCTGCAAAGAAAACAGAAGAAGAGCAGGTAACGATCGGTGTTGTTACAAAATCTAAAAGCAGTGAATATTGGTTGTCTGTCTGCGACGGAATGAAAGATGCGGCAGAAAAATATCATGCAGATGTGGTGATTCTGTCCCCGGATTCCGAAACAGAAGAAGAGGTTCAGAAAAATATGATCCGGGATCTTCTGAAAACCGATATCCAGGCGATGGCAGTTTCTCCTATAGATTCCTATGAATGCGAAGATTATTTAAATTTCGCAAGAGAAAAGGGGAAGTTTCTGTATATGCCTGTGATACTCCCATAGAGGATTCAGAAATTCCTTATATTGGAATTGACAATGAAAAACTAGGCTATGAGCTGGGCGAGCAGCTTGCAAAGGCTCTGGATCATAAAGGAAAGATTGGCGTGATCGCCGGTGATTTTAAGCAGGCTGGACACCGGATGCGTGTTGCCGGATTTGAAAAATATATGGAAAAAGAGCCTGGGATCACCATTGAAATGGTTCGGAACGGATACAGCAATATGCGGGTTTCCCAGAAGGATGTGGATGAGATCCTGGTGAAGTATCCGGATCTTAACGGAATCATGGCCACAAGTGCAGTGACGGCCCTGGGGCTTTCAGAGGCAACTGAAGGACGGGAGATTTCTATTGTTTCCGTAGATGCTCAGGAAGATGCCTTGAAAGCGGTTCAGGATGGGCGTATTGTGGCGCTTGGCGCGCAGTCCGGTTATCAGATCGGTTATGAAACTATCCGGTATATTGTGAAGGATCTGGAGGGAGAGGGAACAGGAGAAGATGAGATTCTGGATTCCCAGGTGCTTACCGAAGAAAATATTGATACATATATGAAGGATGACGGACATGCTCATCCCTGATACAAGCAGGTTTCCATCCGCTGCTTATTATTTTTTACAATCCGGCAGAGGCATTGACTGATTCGGTAAAAAGTCAGGCTGGTATCCAAAAATAAAACACAAAACATAAAAATAGGACAAAAGAAGGATGTAGAGATATCAGAACCAGAAAAACTTTGGTACAGATTTAACAGTCAGGTAAAAATAATACCGAAAAAACTAAAATTTCTCATACTATGATAATCCCGTATTTTCGATAAAATAGAATCATCAAAAGGAAAGCGAAAATAAAAAACGAAAAGAAATGAAAGGGCGGGATAATAAGATGGAGAAGAAAAAACTTTCGGTATCAACAGGGCTGTGTTATGCTGGAGGAGATGTAGGATGTAATATCGTGTTCGGAATGATCGGAACACTGCTGACGCTGTTTTACACAGATTATGTAGGGATAAGCGCAGCAACAGTAGGACTGGTAATGTTACTTTCCAGATGCTTTGATGGATTTTCCGATCTGGTCATGGGTGTCATTGTAGAGAGGACCAATTCCAAATGGGGAAAATCAAGACCCTGGCTTCTGTGGATGAGCATTCCGTTTGCGCTGTCAGCAGTACTGCTTTTCACAGTGCCGCGTACAACAGGGATGCTTCAGTTTCTGTATCTCTTTGTAACCTATAACTTCTGTACGACCATATGCTATACAGCGATCAATCTTCCATATGGAAGCCTTTCTTCAATGATGATACGCGAATCATCAGAGAGAGATAAACTCAGTGTATTGAGAATGGGACTGTCACCTATCGGAAAGATCGTTGCAGCAACCTGTACACTGCCGCTTGTAAAGCTTCTTGGAAATGATCAGGCTGCATGGATCAAGGTTATGAGTGTATGGGCAGTGCTTGCACTTGCACTTCTGCTTCTCTGCTTCTTCAGATGTGAGGAAAAGGTTCAGATCGAAGCAAGAAAGAAAGATGAGAAGCTTCCGATTCCGACAATGCTGAAGGCACTTTTTGCAAATCAGTATTTCTGGGCAGTAATGCTTCTGTGGACAGTACAGAGTGTATCCTTTACGATCACAGGAACCATTCTTCCGTACTACTGCAAATATATTTTCAACAATGATACATGGATGTACAGCGCACTGTTCCTTACAGAGACCCTGGTTCTGGTAGTGGGAATCTTCATCTGCTCACCGTTGATCAAGAAATTCGGAAAAAGAAATATCGCATTTGTCGGCGGATTTGTTGCACTTGGCGGCCAGATTCTGTTTTTCCTGAATCCATACAGCTTCGGCTTCATGGTTATGAGCTGTGTCACACGTGCCATCGGACTTGCTCCACTGAACGCAGTTGTATTCAGTATGGTTGGTGATGTAGTAGAGTTCGGACAGTGGAAAAACCATATCCGTCAGGAAAGTCTGATCTTTGCAGGTGGTTCCATCGGAACAAAAGTTGGCGCAGGTCTTGCCTCCGCAGTGATCACAGGTCTTTTAAGCAGTTCCGGATATGTAAGCTCATCTGCAGGAATAACTGCACAGCCGGAAACAGCACTGGAGATGATCGTTTCTCTTTATAAATTTGGACCGATCCTCATTGCAGCAGTGATCATTGTAACGCTTTTCGGATATAAGCTTGACAAAATGTATCCGGCGATCATGCAGGAGCTTACCGAGCGCGAGGCACACGGACAGTTATAAATATTTTATTGTAAAACATATATTCAACCGCAAACAGGAAATCAGGCAGGGGTAGGATACTCCTGCTGTTTCCTGCGTTTATGGGCATATAGCATAGAGAGGCGTATATCCGCTTTACGGAAGGGAGGAGTTCTATGTTAAAAAGTATCCGGGCAAAGATATTACTGGCGATCCTGACAGTAACCATGTTTACTGCCTGTTCTCTTACGGGGGTATTTTATTTTCGGGCAGCAGGGATGATCGAAGAAAATTATTCAGGTATCCTGTATGGACGGATGCAGCAGACTATAAAAGATCTGGACGAATCCCTGAAAGAGATTTATTATGTGAATACGAGAACTGCCTGGGATACAGATATACGGAATAATGCGAAGGACTACAGCTGTACAGGAAATGAAAACAGCCTGGAAAATATGGCCGGGCTTCTCCGGGAACACAGTCGGGAATATAAAGATATCAACTCCCTTTACTTTGTCTTTCCAGACAAAAAAATGGCTGTGACTTCTGAGGAATTTCCGGTAAACAAGCAGGGGATTTCAGGAGAACATATCGAGGAATTGGAAAAAATACAGGAACTGGATTCCTTTCCGGTTCTTGTGGAATCTCCGATCCATGAAGGCGGCAGCTTTCTTTCTGTGATCCAGAAGGTAGAGGATGATAACGGAGAGATTCTGGGGTATGTTGTCGCAGACATCAGGGAACGGGCAATTTATTACGAATATCTGGAAGCTGTCAATGATGAAAAGATCACCAGAATAGTTCTGGTAGACAGAAATGATGAAATCGTGACATCCGGAGACTACAGTGACATTGGAAAAACATTTCCGGAGATTACAGACCAGAATGCTCCCAAAATGGAAGGCTATGCAGAAAAAAACGGTGTGATCTCTTTTTTCAGCAGAGGTAGCTTTTCAGACTGCGGCTTATATCTGGAGGTACCGAAAAAAGAAGTTTTAAGCGGACTTTCCCGGATGCGGCTCTTTCTGATCGGAATATTTGGTGCAGTTTTTGTGGCAGCTGTGCTGCTGGCACTGTGGCTCTCCAGAGTAGTCTGCGGACCGCTCAGATCCATGACTGGCACGGTTGAGAAGGTTGGTGAGGGAGATCTGAGCCTCCGTACAGAAGTGACTACTGCTGATGAGATCGGAACCCTCGGAAAAGAATTCAACCACATGCTGGATTATATCGAAGCTCTGATCGCCCAGGTGATCGAAGAGGAACAGCAGAAAAAAGATGCAGAGCTGGAAGCACTGCAGTATCAGATCACACCGCATTTTATGTATAATACATTGAACTCCATCAAATTTGCGGCATTTCTGAAAGGGGAAAAAGAGCTGGCGGGGCTTATTGGAGATTTCGTGGAGCTTCTGCAGGCCAGTATCAACAAAAAGGGAAGCTTCCTTTCTGTTGCCGATGAGATCCATATACTGAAAAATTATATCCATCTGCAGGATTTTCGCTATCAGGGAAGCTTTCGGGTGAAATATGAGATCTCTGAGGAAGCATACCGGTGCTATATTCCAAGACTGATCCTTCAGCCGCTTGTGGAGAATGCTCTTCTTCACGGGATCGACATCAAACGGCAAACAGGAAAAATCTGGATCAGCGGAAACGTAAGTGAAGGAAAGCTGATCCTCATAGTAAAGGATAACGGCAGAGGAATGACAAAAGAGCAGATCCGAGATCTTTTTAACAGTCATGCAAAAAAACAAACGGACTTTCCGCAGTGGGGATTCCAAATGTAAAAGAACGCCTGGAGCTTTATTACGGGACACAGGGAGGAATGGAATACGTAAGCAGTGGAAACGGTACGGAGGTTACGGTATTTCTGCCTGCGATCTATGATATGCCTGAAGAAGGGAGAAAAAATTAATGTACAGAACACTGGTGGCAGATGATGATTTTCTTGTAAGGAGCTATCTCAAAACCCTGGATTCCTGGGAAAAAGCAGGATATGAGATCGTGGATGATGCAGAAGACGGGGAGGAAGCTTATGGATTCCTTCAGAAAGAAAAAATCGATGTTCTTGTGACGGATCTTACCATGCCTGTGATGGATGGAATTGAGCTGATCAGAAAGATCCGTGAGGAAAACAGGGATATCTATATTATCGTGCTCAGCTGTCATGATGATTTTGAATATGTAAAAGAGGCCATGCGCCTTGGGGCGGATGAATATGTATTAAAGAACAGTCTGGACGAGGATAGTCTTTATGATACTCTGGAAAAATCAGCCCGGCTGATCGAGAAGCGCAGAGAAAAAAGTCAGGAACAGGCACGGACGAGAAAGCTGATCCATCTGGGAAGTCACGCTCTGAAGTATTATTTTTTTAACGGACTGATCTCGGGGATGCTGAAAAATCAGGCACGTGAGGAAAAGCGTGTGGAAGCCGGAATCGCCGGGAAATATTTTAACAGTGCTGTGATCTGTATGTTTATGGAGAACTGGGCAGAGAGGGAAAGACAATGGACGCCGCTGGAAGTGGAACAGTATTCCCATCATTTCCGCCACAGACTGCTGGAACGTACGGAGGAGCTTCTTGGGACAGAAAGTGAATTTGCGGAAGTGGTCTATCTTGGCGCAGGGATTTTTTGCTGTTTTCTTGATCTTTCCGGAGACTGCAGGACATCGGCTATGCAGCAGAGACTGACTGGGGCAGCAGCGATCTGCTACCGGCACTGTCAAGAGGATCTTTGTGATTTTGGTATCAGTGTCAGCAGTGTCTGCATGGGAGAGGATGGGATCCGCCAGGCTTATCAGCAGGCCAGAGAAATGATGAAGCTGCATTTTTATGAGAAAAAAGAGATCCTTTATTTTGAAGGACGGAAGAAAGCGGACAGTGTTCTGCCGGAAAGTGCTGAGAAGCTGGAAGGGCAGATTTCCAGGCTGAAGGCAGGGAAAGACCGAAAGAAAGCGGAGGAGCTTTGGACACAGGTTCTCGCTGACTGTCAGGATCGCTATACCGATGGAAGACTTTTGGTACAGTGGCTTAAGAAATTGAATCAGACAGCCGGAATTGAGAAAGAGCCCATCTGGTATGGAGATATCGAAAGCTTTGAGAAATTCAGGGAAAAAGGCAGTGCCTGTATTTCACAGCTTTTTGTGGGGGAAGAGGATGCTGTTCCGGAGGGAATCTCTGCTGCTGTGAAAAAAGCTCTGGAGTTTATCCGGGAACATTATGAAGCGCCGATCAGCCTTCAGGATGCAGCAGATGCGGCGGAGGTAAATCCCGCTTATCTCAGTTATCTTTTCAAACAGGAGATGAAGATCGGTTTTTCCAATTATGTACAGGAGCTTCGGATCGACTGTGCAAAGAAGCTTCTTTCAGAGACGAACTGTAAAGTTAAGGATGTGGCGTTGCGTTCCGGGTTTGGAGATTATCATTATTTTTCCAAGACATTTAAGAAGTTTACGGGCTTAAGTCCTGCGGAATACAGAAAAGAATCCGGATTATCATAGAAAGAGGTGCTTAGTATGGGAGTTACTATAAGGCAGATCGCGGAAGCTGCCGGTGTTTCCAGAGGTACTGTTGACAGAGCGTTAAATAACAGGGGCAGGATCCGTCCGGAGGTTGCTGAGAGGATCCGTGCCATCGCTGATGAGATGGGGTATAAGCCGAATCAACTGGGCCGTGCTCTATCCATGAGCAGAAATAATATTAAGATCGGCGTGATCCTGCAGGGTGCGGAAACACCTTTTATGAAAGAAGTTCTGAAGGGAATCCAGGAGGCGTGCGCTGAGGTGGATAATCTTGGTGGTACAGTCCTGGTCCATAAGATCGAGCATCAGAATGCGGAGGATGTTATTCTCGCCATGGAGAAGATGCGGATGGAAGAGGTTCGTGGTATTGCCATGGTTCCTTTGGATGAGGAACGTGTGAAAAGGGAAATTGACCGGTTTGTGGAGGAATTTCGGATCCCGGTGGTGACGTTTACTTCGGATGTGGAGGATACGAAACGGCTTTGCTTTGTAGGGCAGAACGGTGTGCAGTGTGGCCGTGCGGCTGCGGGGCTTATGGGGGAGCTGATCGGTGGAAAAGGAAAGGTTGCTGTGATTTCCGGCTATAGTACCAATACTTCTCTGAGCAACAGGGTGGTTGGATTCCGTGAGGAAATTGCGCGGAAGTATCCTGGGATTGAGATCATTGGGCCGGAGTATTGCTTTGAGGAGAATGGCAGGGCCAGGGAGATTACGGAAGGGATATTTAAGGATGTTCCGGATCTTGACGGGATATATCTTACTTCTCATGGTGAGGAGGGGGTGTGTGAAGCAATCGCCGGAGCGGGGAAAGCTGGTCAGGTGAAGATGGTTGCCAATGATTTTATGGGGCGGAATTATGAGCTGATGAGGGAAGGGTTTATTCATTTCCTGATCGGGCAGGATGCCAGGATACAGGGGTATGAGCCGGTGATGATTTTGTTCCGGCTGCTGTTTAATGGGGAAGCGCCGGAGAGGGCGAAGATTTTTACGGAAATATATATAAGGAATGAGTATACGATTCCGGAGGGGAGACACTGAAGTGGGGTGTCTCCTTTTTTTGTGCGGAGGGACGCCGCGGAAGGGGATGCTGTCTGGTCTGCGGCTTCGTCGGGGGCTGACTTCTAGGACGCCGGAAATCTGCTAAAAGCGTTTTTCAAAAGTCCGAACTCGCGGCCTGTTGCCGCTCAGACAGCGGACTTTTGAAAAACAACGCAGATTCCCGCCGTCCAAGAATCAGCTCCCCTCCTGCAGAAGCAGAGCCAGACAGCATCCCCTTCCGCGGCTGGTGCTTCCAGCGAGAAAAAATGTCGTTTGACGATAGGTTGTGGGTCGTCAGCGCTGCGCTGGACGACTGCAAGGGCTGAGTTTGCGCCTGTTTGCAGGGAGAGTTTGGGCATCGGTGCTGCGCTGGATGCTTGAAGGGATGTAAGCTGTGATGCTGTACTGGATGTTTGAGGGGATGTGGGCTGTGATGCTGTGCTGGATGCTTGAAGGGCTGTGAGTTGTGATGCTGTGCTGGATGCTTGAGGGGATGTGAGCTGTGATGCTGTGCTGGATGTTTGGAGGGGGTGGCGTGTGGGATGATTAGGGTGATTGTATGGGGATGTGTTGGAGATGTTTTCGGTGAAGTTGACCTAAAAATATTACATATTGTGGCTAAAAATAGTTCTCGTCATTTTTAATAGAAAAAAGATGGTAATATTGTACAATATTAGGGGTTGCGATTTGTGTGTTGCGATGATATTATATTAAGCATAAAGAGCGTGTTCGGACACGCAAAGAGATTACATTGGGAAAATAAATCAAAAGGAGATCAAAACTATGATTAAAGTTGGTATTATCGGAGCAGGTAGAATTGGTAGAGTTCATATTACTAGTATTACAACAAGGGTGCCGGATGCGGTGATCAAGACGGTTGCAGATCCTTTCTTAAATGATGAGACTGCTGCATGGGCTAAGAGCATGGGTGTTGAGCACACGACTAAGGATTATAAGGAAATCATCAATGATCCTGAGATTTCCGCAGTTCTGATCTGTTCTTCTACAGATACTCATTCTCCGATTTCTGTAGAGGCTATCAAGGCTGGCAAGCATGTTTTCTGTGAGAAACCGATCGATCATGACATTGCCAAGATCAAAGAGGTTATCGATGCTCTTGAGGGCACAAATCTGAAATATCAGGTTGGTTTTAACAGAAGATTCGACCATAACTTTGAGTCTCTTCAGCAGGCTGTTGCAGCTGGTAAGGTTGGTAAACCGGAGATCATCAAGATCACTTCCCGCGATCCTGAGCCGCCTAGCATTGATTATGTTAAGGTTTCCGGTGGCATGTTCCTGGATATGACAATTCATGATTTCGATATGGTTCGTTATCTTGCAGGCTGCGATGCTACAGAGGTTTATGTTCAGAGCGCAAATCTGGTTGATCCGGCTATTGGTGAGGCTGGGGATGTTGATACAGCTGTTATCACTCTTCAGATGGAGAATGGTGCTATTGCTGTTATCGATAACTGCAGAAGAGCTTCTTATGGCTATGATCAGAGAGCTGAGGTTTTCGGTTCTGATGGTATGGCTGCTATTTCCAATGACAGCCAGTCTTCCACAGTGATCAGCAATGCTGAGGGTGTTACAGGCGAGAAGCCGATGTTCTTCTTCCTTGAGAGATACATGGACGCTTATGGTAAAGAGGTTGCAGCATTTATTGATGCGATCGTTAATGACAAAGAGACACCTCTTAATGTTTATGATGGTCTGAAACCGGTGTTAATGGGTCTTGCAGCTAAGAAATCCAGCGAGGAGCACAGACCGGTTAAGATTTCTGAGATTATGGAATAATTCAAATAAAAAGGAGAATTGACCAATGTTTGATAAGAATAAAGTAAAGCTTGGTATTGCACCAATTGCATGGACAAATGATGATATGCCGGATCTTGGCAAAGAGAATACTTTTGAGCAGTGCGTCAGTGAGATGGCTCTTGCCGGTTTCACAGGCTCCGAGGTGGGTAACAAGTATCCGAAGGATCCTGAGGTTCTTAAGAAGGCTCTTGAACTTCGTGGTGTTGAGATCTGTAACCAGTGGTTCTCAAGCTTCCTGATCACCAAACCGTTTGAGGAGGTTGAGAAGGAGTTCCGTGCACAGCTTGCTTTCCTGAAAGCTATGGGTGCGAAAGTGATCGGCGCATCTGAGCAGAGCTACAGTGTTCAGGGCCAGATGGATACTCCGGTTTTCGGACATAAATATGAGATGAATGACGAAGAGTGGGATACCTTCTGCACAGGCATGAACAAGCTTGGTAAGATCGCAAAAGAGGAGTATGGTATTGCTCTTACTTTCCATCATCATATGGGTACTGTTGTACAGAGCCTTGCTGAGGTTGACCGTATGATGGAGAATACAGATCCTGAATATGTAAGTCTTCTTTTTGACACCGGTCACTTTACATACTGTGGAGAGGATCCTCTTGAGGTTGTAAAGAAATATGTTCACAGGATCAAACATGTTCATCTGAAGGATATCCGTCCGGAAGTTGTTGAGCAGGTTAAGAAAGAAAACATGAGCTTCCTTGCAGGCGTAAGAGCCGGTGCCTTCACGATTCCGGGAGATGGATGCATCAACTATGATCCAATCTTCAAGGTTCTCGAGGATGCAGGCTACGAGGGATATATGGTTGTTGAGGCTGAGCAGGATCCGGCTAAGGCTAATCCGCTTGAGTATGCGATCCGTGCAAGAAAATTCATTGCTGAGAAGACAGGCTTATAATTACGACAGGGAAATAGGTGCATGCTGATGTACAGTTAAGCGGAATAAAGATGTCCGCTTTGCATAGAAAAAGCGGTATCAGCCAGTAGTGCTTTGACACCGCTTTTTTCTGTAAGAAGATGCAAACAGTGTACGATAAACAGGACAGGAGGGCCGAATC
>ADJT01001549.1_pt1 | contig 14161 bp, 8 predicted proteins | sample 268108 | NCBI WGS metagenome assembly ADJT01 (sample SAMN00007487, study PRJNA43253) | human gut metagenome | isolation source: feces sample TS29
AATTCTTGTCCGCGATAAGTCTCGTCTATTTCTCCGTTGTTATATAACAGATGTCCGTTTACAAATGTTTTCTCTACTTTCCAGTCGAATGTGTGTCCCTCTAATGGACTCCATTTACATTTGCTTAGAATACAATCAGTTGTTACAGTCCATTCGCTTCCGGGGCGGACTAATACCAGGTCAGCCTGATAGCCTTTGCGGATGAATCCCCTGTCTGGTATCTCATACATCTGTGCAGGAGCATGAGCCATTTTTTCTACTACTTTTTCGATAGTAAACACTCCTTTATCTGCCAACTCCAGCATGCTGACTAGCGAGAACTGAATCATCGGCATCCCGGACATTGCCTTTAATGCACCTCCTTCTTTTTCACTAAGCAAGTGTGGGGCATGGTCGGTTGCGATGGCATCAATCAGACCGCTGTTGACAGCCTCTTGCAAAGCTTTCCGGTCTTGCGCTGTCTTAATGGCAGGGTTGCATTTGATGCGGGCACCCAATGTCTGATAATCTTCTTCCGTAAAGAGTAGATGGGAAACGCAGGCTTCTGCCGTAATTTTTTTTTGTTGCCAGAGGAACGTTGGAAAACAGACTCAACTCTTTAGCGGTGGAAATATGCATGATGTGCAGGCGGGCATTTGTTTCCCGTGCCAGTTGCACAGCCAGCTCGGACGAACGATAGCAAGCCTCTTCCGAACGGAGAAGCGGATGAAGAGCCAGAGGTACATTGTCTCCGTATTCTTTCTTGTATTTATCCGTATTTTCTTTGATAATTCCCTGGTCTTCGCAATGGGCGGCGATGAGCAGATCGGTTCCACCGAATATATTACGCAAGCTGGCCATCCGGTCTACCAGCATATTGCCGGTGCTTGAACCCATAAATAACTTCACGCCACAAACCCGGTGTTTATCCAGTTGCGCAAACTGGGTATAGTTATTATTCGTTGCTCCGAAATAGCAGGAATAGTTGACTGCTGATTTCTCGCCTAGTAGGATGAATTTCTCTTCCAAAGCCTCCAGCGTCGTAGTCTGCGGGTTTGTATTGGGCATGTCCATGATGGAAGTGACACCTCCTGCTGCAGCGGCATGGCTTTCTGTGGTAATATCAGCTTTATGAGTCAGTCCGGGATCGCGGAAATGAACATGTTCGTCGATGGCACCCGGCAGGAGATAACACCCGCTCGCGTCAATGACTTCGTCACAAGGGGCAGTTGCTTTTTCTTCACCCACCAATATTTCGGCTATCTTTTCATTTTCAATGACTACTGAACCCAGTACTTTTCTTCCTTCGTTAACAATAACGGCGTTTTGAATCAGTGTACGTTTCATGACTTTTGCGGGAATTTATGGAACCAACTATTTACTTTTAATTTAATCACACCAAATATGGCCTCTCCAAAGATGCTGCTATTCATCTTGGAAGTCCCTAGTTCACGATTAATGAAAATCACGGGAACTTCGATGATTTTAAAACCACATTTGTAAGCGGTGAATTTCATTTCAATCTGAAAAGCATATCCCTTAAAACGGATATGATCCAAATCAATCATTTCCAGTACCTGACGGCGGTAGCAGACAAATCCGGCAGTCGTGTCGTGTACGGGTATTCCTGTGATGAACCGCACATATTTGGAGGCAAAGTACGACATCAATACCCGTCCCATCGGCCAGTTCACTACATTCACTCCGCTGATGTAGCGGGAGCCGATGGATACATCTCCACCCTGTTCCGAACAAGCCTGATACAAACGGGGCAAATCGTTCGGATTATGACTGAAGTCGGCATCCATTTCAAAGATATACTCGTATGCGTGTTCCAGTGCCCATTTAAATCCGGTAATATAGGCAGTACCCAATCCCAGTTTCCCTTTACGCTCAATCATAAAAAGCCGTTCGGGAAATTCTTGTTGCAAGGTTTTTACGATGGTTGCCGTTCCGTCCGGAGAGCCGTCTTCTATTACCAGAATATGGAATACTTTGGGAAGGCCGAATACGGCACGGATGATATTTTCTATGTTCTCCCGTTCATTATAGGTAGGGATAATTACAATGCTATCCGATGTCTGCATATAGATACTATAAAATTTAAAACAAAAGTAGTTCTTTTCCTTTAGTTATAGCCGAACTAAGGAAAATTTAACGTGAAGAGCAGAATGCAATCTTTTGTTTCTTGGTGTGAAACGGTTTGTTCCTCGGTGTGAAACAAGTTGTTTCTCGGTGTGGAACACTTTGTTTCTCACCGAGAAACTTTGGGGGGATGAAAACTTTCCCACACTTATGTCTGTCCTGCGATTCTTTTTTGTAATTTTGCGGGGAAATTTTATAGGTATGACAATAACTGAATTGCAACAACAATATGCTGCCCACCCCAATATGGCAGTAATGAAACGCTTGTTGAAGGACACTTCTGTTCAGACTGTTTTTTGCGGAGGACTGTGTGCATCTGCTGCTTCTCTTTTTTCTTCTGTATTGGTACAAGAGGGTGGTTGTCCGTTTGTCTTTATTTTAGGTGATCTTGAAGAAGCCGGATATTTTTATCATGACTTGACGCAGATATTGGGGACGGAAAAGGTGTTATTCTTTCCATCTTCATTCCGTCGCTCTATTAAATATGGGCAAAAAGACGCAGCCAATGAGATTCTGCGCACGGAAGTACTTAGCCGTTTGCAAAAAGGGGAGGAGGGACTATGTATCGTTACGTACCCGGATGCATTGGCAGAGAAAGTAGTGTCGCGAAAGGAATTGAGCGATAAAACCCTGAAACTGAATGTAGGGGAGAAAGTGGATACCACGTTTATCACTGATGTGTTGCATAGTTATGGCTTCGAATATGTAGATTATGTATATGAACCGGGACAATACGCTGTTCGCGGTAGCATTATCGACGTTTTCTCTTTTGCTTCGGAATATCCTTATCGTATTGATTTCTTTGGTGATGAAGTAGAAAGTATCCGTACCTTTGAAGTTGAGTCCCAATTATCCCGCGAGAAGAAAAGTGGAGTGTCTATTGTTCCCGATTTAGCAGTGACAGGAGACGTGACAACTTCCTTTTTGGATTTTATCCCGAAAGATACTACTCTGGCAATGCGCGATTTTCTTTGGTTGCGTGAACGAATCCAGGTGGTGCATGATGAAGCGTTGACTCCCCAGGCAATAGCTGTCCAGGAAGCCGCAGAGAATGGAGGTATTACATTGGAGGGAAAATTGATAGACGGCAGTGAATTTACTGTACGAGCACTCGATTTCCGTCGATTGGAATTTGGTAACAAACCAACCGGAACGCCGAATGCCAGTGTTACTTTCAATACATCTGCCCAACCCATCTTTCATAAGAATTTCGATTTGGTAGCTTCTTCTTTCAAAGATTATTGGAAAAAGGTTATTCGCTATATATCTGTAGTGACAGTATGAAGCAGACAGATCGTATCAAGGCTATTTTTGAAGATCGGGGCGATCAGATTAATTTTACTCCCGTAGAGCGTACCATACACGAAGGGTTTGTAGATAACACACTGCGATTTTGTATCTTCACAGATCATCAGCTGTTTGACCGTTTCCATAAATATAATCTGAAAAGTGATAAAGCTCGTTCGGGGAAAGTGGCACTATCTTTAAAAGAACTGAACCAGTTTACTCCGGGGGATTATGTGGTGCATACCGATCATGGTATCGGACGTTTTTCCGGTTTGGTGCGTATACCGAATGGTGATACTACGCAGGAAGTTTTGAAACTGGTGTTTCAGAATGAAGATGTAGTGTTCGTTTCCATTCATTCCCTGCATAAAGTTTCCAAATACAAAGGTAAGGAGGGAGAGGCTCCCCGACTTAACAAATTAGGTACAGGGGCATGGGAGAAACTGAAAGAACGTACGAAGAGCAAAATCAAGGATATAGCCCGCGATTTGATAAAATTGTATTCGCAGCGTCGTCAGGAAAAAGGGTTTTCTTATAGTCCCGATAGTTTCTTGCAGCGTGAGTTGGAAGCATCCTTTATTTATGAAGATACACCGGATCAGAGTAAGGCGACGATTGATGTCAAAGCGGATATGGAAAGTGACCGCCCGATGGACCGTCTGGTCTGTGGCGATGTAGGATTTGGAAAAACAGAAGTTGCAATCCGTGCCGCTTTCAAAGCTGTTGCCGATAATAAACAAGTGGCCGTTCTGGTTCCGACAACGGTGCTTGCTTACCAGCATTTTCAAACATTCCGCGAACGTCTGAAAGGACTGCCATGCCGGGTGGAATATTTAAGCCGCGCACGTACTGCCGCACAAACCAAAGCTGTATTAAAAGGACTGAAGGATGGAGATGTCGGTATTCTGATAGGTACCCACCGTATCTTAGGCAAGGATGTTCAGTTTAAAGACTTGGGACTGCTGATTGTTGACGAAGAACAGAAATTCGGAGTTTCCGTAAAAGAAAAGCTGCGTCAATTGAAAGTGAATGTAGATACACTGACAATGACTGCTACTCCGATTCCCCGTACCCTTCAATTCTCGTTGATGGGCGCGCGTGATTTGAGCGTGATTTCCACTCCGCCGCCTAACCGCTATCCGATTCAGACCGAAGTGCATACTTTTAATGAAGAAGTGATTACGGATGCCATCAACTTTGAGATGAACCGTAACGGGCAGGTCTTTTTCGTCAATAACCGGATTGCGAATTTGCCGGAACTGAAAGCAATGATAGAGCGCCATATTCCGGATTGTCGTGTAGCAATCGGACACGGGCAGATGGAACCGACTGAACTGGAAAAGATTATTCTGGATTTTGTCAACTATGACTATGACGTGCTCTTGGCAACCACAATCATCGAAAGTGGTATCGATATTCCGAATGCAAATACCATCATTATTAATCAGGCGCAAAACTTCGGCTTGAGTGACCTCCATCAGATGCGTGGACGGGTAGGGCGTAGTAACAAGAAAGCATTCTGTTATCTGCTGGCTCCTCCGTTGAGCAGTCTGACCACCGAAGGGAGACGACGTCTTCAAGCGATTGAGAACTTTAGTGATTTGGGAAGTGGTATTCATATTGCCATGCAGGATTTGGACATTCGTGGAGCCGGAAATTTGCTCGGAGCCGAGCAAAGTGGCTTTGTCGCTGATTTAGGATATGAAACATATCAGAAGATTCTGACTGAAGCTGTTCATGAGTTGAAAACAGATGAATTTGCAGAACTGTATGCTGATGAAATAAAAGGTGAAGGACAAATTAGTGGAGAAGAATTTGTAGAGGAGTGTCAGGTAGAAAGTGACCTCGAACTTTTATTGCCGGCCAACTACGTAACCGGCAGCAGCGAACGTATGTTGCTCTATCGTGAACTGGATGGACTGACATTGGATAAGGATGTGGAGGCTTTCCGCTCCCGCTTGGAAGACCGCTTCGGTCCGGTTCCCCGGGAAACGGAAGAATTACTCCGCATTGTTCCTTTACGTCGTTTGTCGGCTCGTTTGGGAGCAGAGAAGATTTTCCTGAAAGGCGGACGAATGACCTTGTTCTTTGTTTCCAATCCGGATAGTCCGTTCTATCAAAGTAAGGCTTTCGGTAAAGTGATAGACTATATGATGAAGTATACCCGGCGCTGTGATCTGCGTGAGCAAAATGGCAGACGGAGTATGTTGATTAAAAATGTTACTAATGTGGAGACGGCAGTCAGTGTGTTGCAGGAGATTGTGGCGTTGCCAGTGAAAGAAGAATAAATGAGTGGTTTATGCATGGTAATGATGTGAATCAGTAATTGAATTAGAGTAAAAACCTACGAAAAGGAATATATTTTTTAGACACGGATTATGCGGATAAATATAGCTGTGCAACTTAAAAAAACGTATAATCCGCGTAATCTGTGTCTAATCCCTAATTTGAAATTTCACTCTATCTTTTTCCTTTCCCTCTCTCCGTGTCCTTTCCTTTTCCGTATAATTTGTCTATTAGGTCAGAACGTCCGATACGTCTCAACTCATTGATGATATTTCTCCTTTCTTCCGGCTTATACCAGAAGAAGAACTGTCGTTGTGCTAGTTTCTCCCGTTGGGTTTTAGCACTGAATATCGGTTCTAACGTGTATGGATGGAATCCGGTATACCAAGCTTCGGTAGCAACCGTCATCGGAGTAGGAGTGAAGTCCTGCACTTGTTCCAGGTGGAAGTCCAGACGTTTAGTGATAACGGCAAGTTCCGCCATATCTTCTTCTTTGCATCCGGGATGCGAGGAAATGAAATACGGAATCAGTTGTTGACGTAGATTCTCTTCCCGGTTGATACGGTCGAATATCCTCTTGAATGTTTCAAATTGCTCGAAAGAAGGTTTGCGCATCACAGATAATACCCGGTCACTGGTATGTTCCGGAGCTACTTTCAGCCGACCACTTACGTGATTGACAATCAATTCACGGGTATACTCGGCAGTGCTGCGGTTGATCGCTTCATCTTTACTTTGATGAAGTAACAGGTCATAGCGTACTCCGCTACCGATAAACGATTTTTTTATTCCGGGCAAGGCATCCACTGCACGGTAAATATCCAGCAAAGGGCGATGGTCGGTATTTAGATTCGGGCAAACTTTCGGATGGATACATGACGGTCGTTTGCACTTCCTGCAAATAGCTTCGTCTTTTCCTTTCATCTGATACATATTAGCGGAAGGACCACCCAAATCGCTTAAATATCCTTTGAAATCGGGTAACTGGATGACCTCTTTCACCTCTTTCAGTATGGACTCTTTGCTACGGCTGACGATAAACTTTCCCTGATGAGCGGAAATGGTGCAGAAGGCACAACCGCCGAAACATCCCCGGTGAATGTTAATGGAAAACTTAATCATGTCATAAGCCGGAATCCGTTTCCCTTTATATTTAGGATGAGGTAGCCGGGTATATGGCAAATCAAACGAACGATCGAGATCTTCCTGGCTCATCGGAGGATATGGAGGATTGACTACTACTATCTTGTTTCCGACGGCTTGCGTGATTCGGGAAGCCGAATATTTGTTAGATTCTTCTTCGATATGCCGGAAATTGTTTGCCTGTTTCTTTTTATCTGCCAGACATTCTTCGTGCGAATAAAGTGGAAGGTCATCTTCGGCAGAGGTCCATTCTGTTGCACGGCAAAGATAGGCTGTTTGAGGAACTGATCCGATGATTGTTCTGAATTTACTGCTTGTCAGTACTGGCTCTTCAGCAGTAAGCAGACTTTTCATATTCTTCACCAGGTCTGGAAGTGGTTTTTCTCCCATTCCGTAAATGAGCAGGTCGGCACCGCTGTCGCATAAAATGCTCTTTTGCACTTTGTCCTGCCAATAATCGTAATGACTTAACCGTCTTAAACTGGCTTCGATTCCTCCGATAACTACGGGAACATCCGGATAAAGTTTCTTTAGTATCTGGCTATAAACCGTGGAAGGATATTCCGGACGCATATCCGGACGACCGTCCGGGGTATACGCATCTTCACTGCGCAATCGTTTGTTGGCTGTGTATTTATTTACCATTGAGTCCATACATCCACCGGAGATACCGAAGAATAGCCGTGGGCGTCCCAACTTCTTGAAGTCACGCAGGTCGTCACGCCAGTTGGGCTGGGGCACAATGGCTATTTTCAAACCTTCCGCTTCAAGAATCCGTCCAATAACGGCAGCACCAAAAGAAGGGTGATCTACATAGGCGTCAGCACTGAATAGAATGACATCCAATTCATTCCATCCGCGAAGTTCTACTTCTTTCTTGGTAGTAGGTAACCAGTCAGTCAATCGATATTCTTTCATGCTGCAAAGATACGGATAATAAAAAACATCCCAATGATTTTTTTATTCATTGAGATGTTTAACTTCGATTATCGGGATGTTTTGCTTCAATCATTGAGATGTTTTTTATAACTTCCCATTGATTGTGAACTGTAATGTCATTTGTTCTCCGTCATAGATTTCACGAAAACCGATACCTTGCTCGGACAGATATTCCTTTAGATCCTGAAACGCGTCAGCATGGTTCATGATAATCTCTATCGTTTCTCCCGGAGAGGCAGTGCACATTGCTCTTATTGCAGGAATCAGCGGACTGTATGCTGTTATTCCGCAGGTATCTACCGTAATCATTATTCCTCTTCTTCTTCCGCTTCTGTGTTGGAAAGCCAGGTAAGATAGAGCTTGATGAGCTGTTGCAGACCGAATGCCTTCATATTATTGTGATAAATCACGTCGATACAAAGGTCCAGCAAGTCTTTACTGTCTTCTTCCTGACTGGCGATAAGGGAGCGGATATTTAGTTTCAACTTATCCAGAACTGCTTCATCTACAATACCGGTACTGTCGATAAGATGACGGAACAGAGCATATTTCTCAATCGTTCTCAAGTTTTCATTAGATACTTCTATGCTGCGTGTACCGCTAGGATTTGCTTGTATAGTATACATTGTTTTTTAGTTTTAAAGGTTATTATAGTAGCAAAGATAGAATTTAAAATGAGAAACGGATTAAAAAAAAGGATATTTTTTATTTTTGAGTAAAGAATCCCAGGATGCCTGCCATAATGGTTGCCCGATCCGCTTCCGACTGGATGCTTTCGAAAGGAAAGCCCAATACAAAAGTGCGGTAGTTCCCTTTGTAAGCGATACCTGCGCTCTGATTGCCGGGTGCATACGTAAATACAGGGAAAGCAGTATCTACGGGAACGATGCAATCTGCTGCAGGAACCGCATAACTGTTCTCATTGGGCAGACGCGGGATCGTGATTGTGCGCCCCAATCCTTTAATCTGATTCGAACTCTTATCCGTCAGGCTACTTTGATAACCATATTTCAGTATTTTCTCTGTAAACTCCCGGTTGCCTTGTGTGCCGCTCATATCGCTTCCTACATAAGCACCGCTGACAAATAGACTACCTCCCGACTGACAATAACTGGTCATAATTCGTTGCATAGCCGAGGAGAATGTCTTGTAGTACGCTTTATTTGCGGGGTCTTCTTTTTCCAGTCCCAGGATATAATCTACCACCGGATAATCTTCTAACGTAACCAATCCGTTTTCTACCGCTTCGTCACTGCATGACACAAAACTATATTTGCCGGCTGCCTGAATCGCTTTTCCATGAATAAAAGGATAATCGAATGTGTTCCCTGCTATTTTCATTCCTTCTAACTCGTTTCCGCTATGGCCCAGACTGCCTTTTCCTTCTTTTCCGGCTTGTGTACGGTCGAAGCCTGTTTGTGCTCCGCAAAACGAAATGTTTGATATATACGGGACTCCGGGATCTTGTGATAAATCGAATCCTGCTCTATCAGAAGTATTAACGACCGCCGGACCGCTGATTCTGTCAAAGCCATTGATGATAATTACCTTTTCCTGTTCGCGTTTGGCTTTATAAGCGGAAAGGATTTCGGAGGGAAAACTTTCCCCGCCGCGGTTTACGGCAGTCACTTTGAATGAATAAACGAGCCCTGGTTCTATTTTAACGGTGTGGGACGTTTTGCTGACTAAGGTTCCATTGTCAAAGCCTCCATAACCGATGCGTGTATATACGATGTATTCTCGTGGGCGTGCAGTCGGTTCTTGCGGATCATCTTCACCTTTCCATGAAAGTTCCAGCGTATTCTTTTTCTTTCCGAATTGAATGGCGAAATTGCTGACTGGCAGGGGCTGAACTATATATTCTTTATCATGCTGGCTGGTAATGAACTGCAAAATACCTTTGTAAATGGCTCGTCCCACTGTAAACTTGAAGTTCGGATCATGCCCTAACTGCATATCTGCGAAGTTCTGATGGGAGAGCAGTTCGATAATCGTAGAAGGTGTAGCCGGGAGACGTGTTTCACTGTAATTCCGGTTCCACATACTGCGGCGTGTCCAGGGGATGCTGTAACTTGAATAAATATCTTTCTGAATCTGTGTGAGCAGAATATCGGCTAAGTCACGTGATGCATACCGGTCTGTTCCTGCATTCAGTTTTCCATTATTGAAATCGGTGGTATAGATACCGAGCGATCCGATAAACTCATCAGTCTTGCTGCATCCGGCATCACTGTGCAACGCCATAGTCATTTCCAAAGGTACGCCTAAACCCGATTGTTGCGGGTTGTAGACAGAACTGCCCGACAAATAGTTGATAGCGTTGGAACGTGTGTTGATGTCGTCTGTATAGTCGTTTTCACCTTTGCGTCCTGCATATACTTCGTATGGCATTCCCGCCCATTGCGCAGAGTAGCGTGCTCCTTCCAAATAACGGGGTAGCCTGCTGGTTCTTCCTCCACGGGCAATGTTTCCCATTCCCACCTCCAAAACGTACCGCATCGGCGCATACAACTCCATGTTCGCTGCTCTCGTTGCTAAGTACCACCATGCCGTAGTCGTTGTTCCCTTTATCAAATTCAAACGTTCCGAGGTAAACCCATGTGCCTCCACCTATTTTCTGATTAACTTTAAATTCGGTTACTCCTCCGTTATGGAATACCAGATATTTGGCGTCGCTTACACTATTGGGGAGTGTCTGATAAGAAACATAAACAGCATACTTGCCTGTTGCCGGTAGAGTAGGTACCCATTCGGCAAATACCTGGTCTTTCTTCTTCTTTTTCTTTCTTTCGGTTGGTATGAAACGGCAGGTTCCGTCGGTGAAAGGATTCTCTCCCTCTTTGTAGATCGTTTTCTTTTGAGCAAATCCTCTTACCGGGGCATTTGCCCAATTAGCTTTTTTGCTACCCACTTCCAGATAAAGGGAAGCATTGGGAGTGTCATTATCTACAATGATCTCATTCTTCTGCGTATCTCGTTCACGGGGAGTATAAACAATCGCTCCTGCATTTTCCAACATGGGAATCACGTAAGGAAGGACGAAAGATTGAGTGAACATATCTTCTGTGGTACAGAATAATCGAGGGCGTTGCCATCCCCATTCGTTTTTATCATTTTTGAAGTAGTTGCCGTGGCTTTGCCAGATTGCGATATGACGGTCTTGCAGTCCGCGTGAAATTTCATTGGGACGTGAAATGTTTTTCACCCAGGGAGCTCCTTTATAATCTATATTCAAAGATAACCTCTCCTTATCCTTTTTCTTATTCCGGTAGAAATTAGGTACCAAATCCTCAATAGGTTTTCCATCCGCATAAATGGTGAGCTGGTAATAATGAACAGGCCCCGGAAGCAGTTCTTTAACTTGATTATAAATGTTTTCTACAGTTTCCGGACGGAAAGGCTGATAGGCGAAACTTTCCGATGCATAGATTGCAATTGTCTTGCGATCATAATTTATATCGAAACTGTTCAGTTTAGGAGTGCTGATTTTGGCTGTTGCGGTATATTTGTTGAAGTAATCCGTCAGCCGTTCTTTTACATTTCTTTCAATATCTTGAGCGAAAAGAAAATTAGCACTTACAGTAAGGCATAGAAGAAACACTATTATCTTTTTCATTATTCAATGCTTTTGTTCTCATTTTCACCACAGAGGAAAGGAGGACACAGAGTTATTATGAATAACCATTTTATATCGCTTCATAGATTTAACCTTCGTGTCCTCCTTTCCTCTGTGGTGAATTATCCCCGCAAAAATAACAAAAAAAGAGCGAGAAGTATCGAAACTTCCCACTCTTCTTTCATTGTTTTATATTCTCTTAATTAAGAATATTATTCTTATAAAGGAACGTATTCTACAAATGCTTCCATTGCTTCGTAAGAAGCCAGTCCTAACTTATCATACAAAGTAGCTGTACCACGGTTGCGGTCTTCGCTACGTTGCCAGAACAAACGTTCGTCATTACCCAGGAACGGAGCGCTTTCCATCTGCGACTGATGTTTCAGGATAGAGTTACGTTTTGCACGAAGTTCTTCCGGACTGATCGGCACTGCCATTTCAATATTTTCGATTTCCCATTCAGCCCACGCACCACGGTACATCCAGATACGGCAGTCTTTCAGCCATTTGGCACCTTCTTCTTTTTCAAGATCAACGGCTGCGAATACGGCGTCCGTACATACACGGTGTGTGCCGTGCGGGTCGGCCAAGTCACCTGCAACGAAAATCTGATGAGGTTTCACTTCACGAAGCAAGTTACGTACGATTTCCACATCTGCTTCACTGATCGGGTTTTTCTGAATCTTACCTGTTTCATAGAACGGCAAGTCTAGGAAGTGGCATCGTTCCAATGGTATATTGTTATAAGTACAGGCCGTACGGGCTTCACCACGACGAATCAGACCTTTGATAGTCAGAATGTCACGACTGTCCATATCACCATCTTTCTTCTCTTTCAAGAAATTACGTATTTCTGCATATTTCTCATTGATAACCTGATCTGCACTGTTATTGAAGAGTTGGTTGAATCCGTTGATGAAATGCATGAAACGAACTACTTCTTCGTCGCCAACGGCGATATTGCCGGAAGTTTCGTAAGCTACGTGTACTTCATGTTTCTGCTCTACCAAACGACGAAGCGTACCACCCATCGAAATAACGTCATCATCCGGATGCGGAGAGAAGATGATTACACGTTTCGGATACGGTTTTGCACGTTCCGGACGGTAGGTGTCATCAGCATTAGGTTTACCACCCGGCCATCCGGTAATGGTGTGCTGTAAATCATTGAAGATTTTGATATTTACATTGTACGCAGAACCGTAAAGTGCCAGAAGTTCACTCAAACCGTTTTCGTTATAGTCTTTATTTGTCAACTTCAGAATCGGTTTGCCGGTCAACTGACACAACCAAACGATGGCACTACGGATTAGTTTATCATTCCATTCGCAAGAAGTTACCAGCCACGGACGTTGGATACGTGTTAAGTTCATAGCTGCTGAAAGATCAAGAGCTACATGCGCGTTGTTGTGAGTTTGCAGATAAGAAGCCGGAATAGTGTCAGTGATCGCACCTTCCACACATTCTTTAATCATAGCTGCTTTGTTTTCCCCCCATGCAAGCAGATAAACCTTCTTTGCGCCAAGGATAGTGGATACACCCATTGTAATAGAACTGATCGGCGTATTATCCAGCGTTCCGAAAATCTTGGATGCTTCGTTGCGTGATGCATTATCCAACAAAATCAGACGAGTGGTAGAATTCAGTCGGGAACCCGGTTCGTTGAACGCGATGTTACCTACACGGCCAATGCCCAACAAGGCAATATCAATACCTCCGAAGCTTTCGATGCGTTGTTCGTACAGACGGCAATATTCGAAGATGGTATCTTTGGCAATGCTTCCGTCGGGAGTGAATATATTTTGTTTGTCAATATCGATGTGATCCAGCAACATACTCTTCAAAGCATTGAAGTTGCTGTTGATTGCATCGGGAGCCAACGGATAATATTCATACATATTAAATACGATCACATTGCGGAAGCTAAGACCTTCTTCCTTATGCATGCGGATGAGTTCGGTATATACGTGGCTGGGCGAATCACCTCCGGGGAGTGCCAATACGCAGAAGCGTCCTGCTTTTTGTTTTTCGCGGATGGTCTGTGCTATTTCGCGAGCAATATAGTTAGCACCTTCTTCTACGGATTCGTAGATGTCCGTAGGGATTTTTTCGAGTCTTGTCAAGACTGATTTTTCAAATGCATTCTCCGGTCTGTAGTATCTGGGGGAGACCCGGTGGAGACTGATTTGAGAACTAAGATTTGTTTTCATAAAGTTGTTAATTAAGTTATGTAAGATTAGCGTCCTTACGACTGTATTTTCACGACAAAGATACAAAAGAAGTCTATATAATTAACTACCGAATTCTAGGTATTGTTGCTACATGAATCTGTTTTTAACATTTGTTATTTGGCAAATGTTATAGATGGAATTCGTCTGCATCTTTCCATACCGGGAACTTCTCTCTGAATTGGTGGAGAGCAGTGAGATTTACACTGACAGTCGTTATTCCTTCCTTTTCATCTGGAATTGAGCCGATTTCTTCTCCGAAAGCGGAGTAGACTTTACTTCCTCCATTATATGAAAGTTGGTACCCGTCTGTACCTACTCTGTTGACACCGCATACATAGCATTGATTTTCTAAAGCGCGTGCCCGGAGTAGAGTATCCCAAACCAGACGGCGGGGGATAGGCCAGTTGGCTACATATATTAAAAGGTCGTACTCGTTGCCTACGTTTCGGCTCCATACAGGGAAACGAAGGTCATAGCAAACCAGCAGGCAGATATTCCATCCATGATAGGGGATGATGAGTCGTTTATCACCGGC
>ADJT01000975.1_pt1 | contig 14157 bp, 8 predicted proteins | sample 268108 | NCBI WGS metagenome assembly ADJT01 (sample SAMN00007487, study PRJNA43253) | human gut metagenome | isolation source: feces sample TS29
CTCCCCCACCCTCCAATCAAAACCAATAATAAACCTGTTAAAACTTTATTTTTCATACTGTATTCTCGTTACACTTTTTAGTTTCTTATTCTTTCGACAAAGAGAAAGGAGCGGCATACTTCGACGTACATCGTTCTTTATTCGGCTGACTCCCCATTTCGAAGCGGATGATTCCTCCGTCTGCTATATCGTCGTATCTGATAAAATTCTTATCCAACACACGTCCATTTAAGGTAGCAGACTGGATATAGAGATTCTCTTTACTATTGTTGTTCGCTTCAATCACGAATTTATTGCCGTTTTCCATCGTTATAGTAGCTTTCTTAAATAACGGACTGCCAATTACATACTCATCCGTACCCGGACAAACGGCATAAATGCCTAATGAGCTCAAGATATACCATGATGACATACCGCCTTGGTCTTCGTCTCCCGGATATCCTCTTTCTGTGGAATTATACAATCTTTCAACGATCTGGCGTACCCAATACTGGGTTTTCCACGGTTGACCGGCATAGCTATACAGATAAGGCATGTGCTGAATCGGCTGATTGCCGTGTGCATATTGTCCCATACCTGCCAGTTCCATTTCTTTCATTTCATGGATCACTCCTCCGTAAGTTCCCGGTTTAATAGTGCTGGGAAGGGCGAATACCGAATCCATTTTGGTCGTAAATCTTTGGTCGCTTCCGAACAAGTCTATTAATCCTTCTACATCATGGAATACGGACCAGGTATAATGCCAAGCATTACCTTCGCAGAAAGGTCCACCCCACTCCAACGGGTCAAACGGTTCCTGCCATTTACCATCGACGCCTTTTCCACGCATAAAACCGATAGACGGATCGAATACGTTTTTATAATTATACATCTGACGGGCAAAGACTTCCTGATAATGTTTGTTTCCAGTCATCTTAGCCAGTTGGTAGCCACAGAAATCATCGTATGCATATTCCATTGTCTGTGCACTCGATCCCATTGATTCCGGATAAGGAACATATCCCAGTTCAAAATATTCTTTCCAGAAACCGCGTCCGTTGGCGCCTCCCCAAGGACCTTTATTCATGGCTTCGTGTGCGTATGCTTTCAAAGCTTTCTCCGGATCAAAAGTCCGAATCCCTTTTGCCCACGCATCTGCTAGTAATGAAATGGAATGATTACCCAACATTCCTCCTGTTTCTCCGGGAGCTGACCAGGAAGGTAACCATCCGCATTGTTCTTGTGCGGCAAGCAAGGCATTCATGTAACGTCCCTGCATAGTAGGATGCAGAATATTAGTTAATGGAAATTGAGAACGGAAAGTGTCCCAGAATCCATTATCAGTATACATATATCCGTCATATACTTTACCGTCATAAGGACTATAGTAATAAGGTTCTCCGTTTGCTTTACGTTCATAGAATTTGCGTGAAAAGAGATTGGCACGGAAAAGGCAGGAGTAGAAAGTTTTCATTTGTTCGTCTGTTCCACCTTCTACCTGGATTCGGTTCAATAATTCATTCCACGTTTTATGTCCACGTATTTTGGTGGTTTCCAAATTCTTATCTTTACCCAGTTCGTCGTTCAGTGTAATCACAGCCTGCTCTGCGCTGATATAGGAAGAAGCAGCCTTTGCCTGTACTTTCGATCCTTTCTTAAATTTGATATAAGCACCATAGCCTTTGCCTTCTCCTTCCAACTTTTTAGGGAAAATCTCATCTTTCTGATTTTCCCACATACCGTAATCCTCAAATACTTTATCGAACTGCACTACAAAGTAACTACGGAATGTCTTAGAGTTATTTACAAAACGTTGGTTATTCACCCAACCGGAAATTTGTCTCTTAGCCGGATCAATCTTGATTTCACTCATATCTGTATATCCGTCAATTACCAGATAGGCGTCTTCAGTAGAGGGATAAGAAAAGCGTAAATGTACACCACGAGTAGTTGGAGCCATCTCGGTTGTAATTCCATTATCCAGCATCACTTTATAATAATGTGGCTTGGCAATTTCATTATCATGGCTGAACTTCGTTGCCCGCATCTCCTGATTTACAACTAATTTCCCCACCATCGGCATAAAAGAATACACTGCATAATCACTCATCCACGGACTGCATTGGTGAGACTGGCAGAATCCTCTGATATTATCTACCGCATATTGATATTTCCAGCCTTCTCCATTTTTCCCTGTTTGGGCAGACCACGTATGCATGGCATAAGGCATACCGGTAGTAGGGTATGTATTTCCATAACTTAATCCGAAATGAGAGTCGGTACCTTGCAGTGTATTGACATATTGCACAAGGTCTTTCATTTGGGCATATATACTTGTTGATAAGAAAGAGAAGATTACTAAATAAATGAGCTTGTTCATGGTTATTTTTTATGTGTTACATCTATTTCACTTGGCAAATCGAAACAACTATATCTATTTATTACCATAAGTAATACCCTGCCAGTCATCTGTACGGAAAGGGGACGCCGGAAGGTTAACTCCATTGTATAAATTACAAATTGGATTATCTGCCCAAGCATAACGCACTGCTATTGGGAAAGCAACTTCAGGAGATGAGACGATGATGGAATTACCATCAATCACAGCATCAGCCCAATGAAACTTATGATCAACGCCAGAGATAGTAAATCCTTTTACTCAAGTGGAGCATCGTTATCGTACAATGATTCCCAATTAAATACACGGTAGAAATAAGGACGATAGAAGTCAGCACTACCCGGTGCATTGAAATTATCCCAAAAGTTGGAACAGTCTGTATTGGTAGAGATCACCAATTCACCGGTACGTGATAAAGCCGGATGAATATTTACCATATAAACATGTTGATAACGTTGTTCGCCAATCTTATCAAGAAATTCGGGTAATGTAAAAAGAGTCTTTTGGTCGACAAACGGCCCATAAGGGTGCTTACTACGGAACATCAGCACGTCTCTCCCGAACCACATGGATTGTCCAATCATGTAGTAGGTATCACCCTTTTTAAATACCCAAGGCATAGAGCATGCACTTTCCAAAGGGAGTAATTGTAGAGTTTTCTAGCATCTTGGATTGAGGGGTACTGCGTTGTCCACGAGAAATGTCCTTGCGGATCGGCCACATAATATTCCCACTGGCTGCCAAGGTCGCGTGTAGCGGTACGTGCCACAGCCACCATAATTGGAAGTTGTGTAAAGATAGATATGTCCGTCTTCGTCTTCCCACATAGTGTCGCCATAACCTAAAGTGTGGTCGTTAAAATTATCATTACGACTGATAAGTTTCATATAAGTAGCATCACCCGGCTTTCCTTCCAAGCTATAAGTAGCCAAGCAAGTACCGAAGCGGCGCATCAGGTTGTTCGGATCGGTATTATCAACGGCTCCCCACAACATTTGCATCTGATTGTTATATATCGTAGCATCTCCTGCCCAATAAAGATAATCCTGATCGATTTCTCCAGCTTGTATTTTTTCATCCGATAGTGTAGCTTTCGGATGACGAATGTGAGTACGTACCTGATAGTATCTATCTGCATTAGGATCGTTGGTTTGTACGTAATCAGCTAACCAAACAAGATTTTCATCCTTCTCACCAGGTGTTTGCACCATAATACTGTTACGCGGGAAACTACAATTACCTCGTGAACGATTTTCATTGATTACGCCATAGAAGCTATCATTGAACGACCAAAATATATTCCCGTCAGGCAAACCAGTGGTGAACACACCGTCTCCTCCATTCCAGCCCAACGACCGAGTGAAAAGGGCATTGTATTTCAAGTCTTTGTAGACGAACACTTTCCAATATTGTCCTGATCGATTTGGCATTAGTTCGAGATTCCATTCGGAATCAATTTGAGGCATCTTCACTTCTGAATTGCCGTAATAAGGTTCTTGCTGGTCACCACATGCTCCTCCGGCGAGGAGTGCGATACTTAGGATAAGATGAATTGGTTTCATGTTTAATAAGATATTTAAGATTATTTAATTTGTTTCTGCACCTGTAAAGCCGATAATACAAGCCATAAAGGTTGACAAAAAGATGCGTCTCATAATGTTATACTATTAGAGTTTAGGATAAAGACGATTCAGGAATAAAAAACCACTAATTCGGATAACTCTTTCTTTAGATGTATTTGATTTACTATCATTGCTCGAATAATACAATGACCTTTTTACTGAATAATAATACGTGAAAAAAAAATATTGTGTTTAGTGGTGTATATCTTGTCAATCGTCTTAATACAAATTCAAGTCGTGAATTAGTCTCGGCTTATTGGCTTTAAATTGTTTAATTTTAATTTTATAAGTTTTACTATGAAATTGTACATGAAATCATTAATGCTACTCCTATTTTTAGGAACAGTTGCGTCCTGTAATGACAGTTTCCTCGATCAAACCCAAACTTCGGATTTGAATCGTGAGACCGTTTTTGCAGATAGTACGTATACCGCCAACTTCCTGACCGGAATTTATACCGATATCGGGTTTGATATCAACTACAACCGATGGACATACCTTTTGGCTAATGGTGGTGGGCTGCAAAGCGCTTGTGACGAAGCTGAATTTTATCCTTCGTCAACCATCTGGACAAACATGATGTTTGCTACCGGTACGGTTAATCCGGTTACGGTGAGTGATGATGCATGGTCGAAATGCTACACTAACATTCGCCGATGTAACGTATTCCTTGCCAACATCGACCGATCACCGATGGTACAGAGCCGGAAAGCTCAATACATATCCGAAGCACTTTTCTTGCGTGCCTGGTACTACTTCATTCTGATGAAACACTACGGTGGTGTACCTATTATCGGTAATAACGTGTATGATGCTACTTCGACAATGAAAACCTCGCGCAATACATGGGCAGAATGTGTAGAGTATGTGTCCCATCAATGTGACTCTATCGTCCAACTCAATGTACTTCCCGTGCGACGAACAGGTCAAGAAAACGGTCGCGCCTCATCAGCAGCGGCATTGGGTCTTAAAGCCCGTGTCTGCCTCTATGCAGCTAGCCCATTATTTAATGGAAGTGATTTCGCTCCTACTGATACCAAAGAATTAGTAGGCTATCCCTCTTATGATAAAGAACGTTGGAAAACGGCAATGGATGCTGCCCGCGCAGTAATCAACCTAGGAACCTATAATCTCTTTATTAGAAGTAAAGATTTGAACGGCAAAGCCGAACCAGGTTTCGGATTCTACGTCGTATTCCAAGCCGGTGATACACGAAATGCCAATTTAACCGATGATGATGGTAAAAACAATAACGGAGCCTTTGCCGGCAATATCCTCGACCGTAAGTATCAACGTGAGTCCGGACATGAAGCTGCTTACTATCCACCTAGTGGCAGTCACTCCGGAACACGCCACGGCGGATACATATACAAAGAATTGGCAGATGCCTTCCCTATGATTGACGGTAAACCCATTAACAACAGCCAATACACATTCGATCCTCTGAATCCCGCTCAAAATCGTGATCCACGTTTCAACAACACCGTGATTTATGATGGTGCTTTGGTCCCTGCTGACGATACTTACAGTGCTACCACAGTTGTTAACACATGGATTGGCGTAGGGCAGACAAGCGATGCCGTATACCAAGGCACTGCCACCGGTTTCTATGTACGCAAGGGATGTGATCGCTTATGTAAAGGTAGTACATGGAACCCAAGCCGCCACAACGATCCACTGATACGTTACGCGGACATTTTACTGATGTATGCTGAAGCAGCCAATGAATATCATGGTCCCGATTTCGAAGAAACACTAGGCGAACAACAACTTGGTTGCTATCCTATATTAAAACTCATTCGCAAGCGTGCCGGCATCGAGCCCGGTGCAGATGGTATGTATGGACTTGAAAAGAATATGACACAAAAACAGATGCGCCAAGCCATTCAGGAAGAACGCCGCCTTGAATTTGCTTTTGAAGGACATCGCTTCTTTGATGTACGCCGCTGGATGATTGCTCCGCAAACCGAAAGCAAAACCATGCATGGCATTGAAATCACTCGCGCCACTGACGGAACAAAGACTTGGAAAGAATTTGATGTACGCACGCATGTATGGCGTCCGGCTATGTACTTCTTCCCAATTCCTTACAATGAAACGGTGAAGTCGAAAGATTTGCTACAGAATCCCTACTATAATTAATAAAATACCCTAAATATGAAACATAGCATACATTTGGCGGCAATAGCCTTGCTGACTACTCTGCTTGTGACATCGTGTGATACGTTCTCTGCTCCTGCTGATCCTGACAAAAACACGGAGCAGGTCAAAGACATATCAGGCACGTGGCAACTCACCACAGTGAGCCGCAACAGTAATGATATTACCGAAACCATGGACTTCAGCCAGTTCCAAATTGACCTGAAGAAAGATGGTAAGTACACAATTGAAAACTATCTGCCTTTTGTGGTACGCCACAATGGCACGTGGAAAGTTGACGATATCTATTATCCTTTTCGCCTCTATTTCACAGAGGATGGAGCCACGGAGCAGGCCAGTACCGATATCCTATTCCCCATTACCAATGGCGAACGTAACATCGTGATTACTCATAGCCCCGGGTGTGGTTCGAATACCTACACCTATGTATTCAAGAAAATATCAGAAAACTAAAAATCATAACGCTTTATGAAAAAGAAATTAATCAGCTTGCTTCAACGCAAACGGCACATCGTAGCGTTATCAACTATACTTATGACTTTCATCGTTATGAGTTGCCTCTTTATCGATTCTGTCGATATAACCCAAATGATAGATGGAAAAGCCGTAAACTATGCAAAGGCCGGAACGACTGCTACTTTCAAAATGCATGGACACATTAAGGTTCAAGGAGACCCACGCAATGACAAACGACTTGTTTTCGGTTTTTTGGCTCCTAAGAGTTGGAATCTGGCACAAAATGCCAGGGTTTCGTACACAGAAGATACATTTGATCCGAATATAGGTGAGCAAAACATGACGCTTATCCCATTGACCGAACAACCTAGCAACAAACCAGGATTGTCGTGGTCGGCTGCTCTCATGCAGGAATACGGTGTCGGTACCAATATTCTGGAAGATATGGAATGGGCAGCCTATTGGACAAGACCCTATAACGGTGTCGCAGATGAAATTCATTTTACAATCTATGTCCGTGTACCGGTAGGAAACAAAAATCTGCGTTTCAAACCATCATTCTTTATTAACAGTACTGACGATAACTTCAGTACAAGTGCAGATGCAAAGAAATGTGAGGAAGCCGGATGTTTTGAGGTAGTAGAAGGTGAAGGACTTGTCACTGACTTCTGTAGCGAACACTTCAACAAAACCACTCCATTAACAGCATTGCAAAACGACTTTGTAACCTTTAGCTTCATAGGAGGCATGGACGACAAAAATGCACTTGTCAAGGCCGATAAGATCTATTTTGAAGGAACGGCGGTAGCTAGCGACGGACACCGTTATACCGTAAATGAGAAGAGTGACAAGACCCTGATGAAACGAGAGAATCAGTATACCAAAACATACAATATCACATTCTGGCCGGAAGGGTTCTTCAATGTACCTGAAGGAACAGAGCTTGTAAGTATTGAATATGCCTTCACTAATGCCGATGGATCTATCTCCGTTACACAGTCTGATGATGACTTCGTAATGTTAAATATACCTCTTCCTCCGCAGAAGGAACCATTCATATATACGTTCTATTGCGAGTGATAACCTTATATTCTACTGATAATGAAACAGAATATGTATAAAATGATAACGACGGGACTACTATGTATAGCTGCCGTCGCACTAAAGGCACAAGATGCACCGATAGACAGTGTGGATCACACTAAAAGTAATACCCTAGGAGCATCTTCGACGGTTTATACCAACGACTTGATAAAATATCAGTCAGCCACCATCCTTACCGGATTGCAAGGACGATTGAAAGGTCTTAATGTATCACCTTTCCGTGGCATGCAACTGTTACGGACTGATGCCAATACTAAATCCGATATAGTGGGAGCTATTCCTAATGTAGGTGGAGGTATCTACGGAGATAATTCGGAGTTTCTCATTTCAGCACGCGGACAATCGCCTGTAGCTATTGTCGATGGTGTAGAACGTGACCTGTATTCCATAGATCCCGAAGCCATTGAATCAGTTACCATTCAAAAGGATGCCCTTTCCAATATGTTTTTAGGAATGCGCAGTTCACGTGGTGCATTGATTATTACTACCAAAAATCCTGATGCAAAAGGTGGTTTCCATCTCTCACTCACCGGAAAGTTTGGTATATCCAGTGCATTGAAATCTGGCCCAAATCCACTTTCGGCTTATCAATATGCTTATTTGCTCAACGAAGCATTGCTCAATGATGGCAAATCACCACTCTATACGTATGATGATTTCGAAGCCTATCGTAATGGAACTTCCCCTTATCTGCATCCCGACGTAAATTGGAAAGATGCTATTATGAACAATTCTACTACGTCGCAAGCCTATAACCTGAATGTAACAGGTGGCGGACGAGTGGCTCAATACTTTGTAAGTTTGGGATATTACAGCGAAAACGGATTGTTCAAGACGAGCGATGCTAATAGCTACAACACCAATTTCAAGTACAACCGGTATCTCATCACATCGAAGGTAAACATCAACGTGACAGATGAATTTAAGGTAAGCATGTCTTTAATGGGACGTATAGAAAAAGGAAACCAACCTGGAGGTATTTCGGGGACAGGATACAGCGACCTTTTGAGCAACGTATGGCAGACTCCCAACAATGCTTATCCCGTCTTAAATCCCAACGGTACGTATGGTGGTAACGCTTCGTATACCCAAAATCTCTATGCACAGACCACTGGTTCGGGATATATCTCAAGCAATACCCGCGACGTCGTAGGAACCATTAATTTGAAATATGACTTCGATAAATTGGTGAGAGGACTTTCCGTTGGTGCAACGGGAAACATCTCATCGCAAGTGCGCAATGCTATCGTTCGTACCAAACAGGCACAAGTATTTCAATACAGCATAACCCAACAAGGCAACGAGGCTTATGACAAGTATGGAGATGTGAGTTCACAAACCAACAGTTACCGTTCAGTATCGACGTACCAATATATGTATGGCAAAATGTATGTAGACTGGGAACGCCAATTCGGTATGCATGGTGTAAAAGCTTCACTTTGGGGCGATACACGTACTATACTCAACAACTACGACCTGCCTATGATTCCGTCGAACATCGGACAGAAAGTTGAATACAATTACGATAACAAATACTTCGCGCAAGCAGCCGTAACGGAAAGTTATTACAACCGCTATGACAATGGACGTCGCTGGGGAACATTCTGGGCAGTAGGTCTGGGTTGGGATATCAGCAAAGAGAAGTTTATGGAGGCATCGAAGATAGACCAACTCAAGTTACGTGCCACATACGGTCATACAGGAAACGGAATCGACAATGCCGGTTACTTCAGCTATTTAAAGAGATACAATGAAGATGGCGGATTCTGGTATAGCAACGGTACATCCATGAGCAACGGAGGTTCAGTGTCAGAAATATCCCCATTGGCTAATACCCTCCTGACATGGGAAAAAGGAAGGAAGGTCAATGTAGGTTTAGATTTAACCTTATTAAAGAACCGTTTGACTCTCTCGGCCGACTATTACAATGACTACTACTACGATATTTTGCAATCACGTGGTAAAAGTATCCAATTATTAGGTATTGCTTATCCGGCAGAAAATATCGGAAAAACACGTTACTACGGATTGGAAACACAACTTAGCTGGCAAGATCACATCGGTAAGGTGAACTATTATGTATCAGCCAACTGGAGTATGGAACAGAACAAACGGTTGTTCATGGACGAGCAATACGTACCTTACGACTATCTGAAAATGACAGGTCAACCCACCGGTACCATCTACGGATTGGTAGCTACCGGATTCCTCACAGCTAAAGATATAGCCGATGGTTATCCCGTAATGAACGGCTTCAACAATATTCAAGCGGGTGACGTGAAATACAAAGACATGAACGGTGACGGCGAAATCAACGAATTCGACCGTACTGTGATTGGTGGCGACAAACCGACTTGCTATTTTGGTATTGATTTAGGCTTTGAATGGAAAGGGTTGGAAGTTACAGCACTTATCCAAGGTGCTTACAACCGCGACTTATATAATAGCGACCGCACGTTGCTCGAAGGATTCCAAGTGATCGGACAAAGCTACGGACAAGCTTACACCAATTTGCTGAATCGTTGGACACCCGAAACTGCTGAAACAGCTACGTATCCGAGACTGACTGCCGGAGGCAATATGTACAACTACGGAAACAACTGGAACTCTTCACTCTTTGTACAGAACGGAAACTACATTCGTCTCAAGAACGCCACCGTATCGTACAAACTACCCGAAAACTTCTGCCGTAATTACTTAGGCGGACTGCGCGTGAAGATATTTGTACAGGGACAAAATTTACTCACATGGTCACGTACCCGTTTGCAAGACCCTGAAGTTACCTTCACCAGCTATCCGTTACAGCGCACCATTACGACTGGAATCAATCTTAACTTCTAATAAAAATGATGGATATGAAACAAAATAAATATGGCACATGGGCAGTAGGAGCATTTATGCTGTTATTGAGTGCTGCCGCATGTACAGACAGTTATGAGAGTACGCCTGTAGATATGTTTACAGAAGATTACCTCTTCTCGAAGACCGACTCCAACGGAACTGTAGTACGTAAATACCTCAACCGCATCTACTATTACATGCGTAATGGACACAACGGCGTAAATGGTGACTACCTGGATGCCGCTTCCGACGATGCGCTCTCTGTTATTTCGTCCGAGTCCGATGTATACAAACTGGCCATCGGACGTTACAGTGCCTCCAATTTTATTAACTCGGATATGATTTGGAGCGACCCTTATTTGGTGATTCGCCGCGTGAACATTCTGTTGAGTGGCATTGACGTAGTACCTTTCAACACTACTTACACTGATGCACTCGGTAATACACGCAGGCTCAATGATTCTATGAAAGCCGAAGCCCGGTTCCTGCGTGCTTACTTCTATTTTGAATTGGTGAAGCGCTACGGTGGAGTGCCCATTATCGGTGATAAAGTGTACGAATTGAACGAAAACATCGAATTGCCACGTAGCACGTTCGAGCAATGTATCAAGTATATTGTAAGTGAGCTTGACGATATCAAAGATGACCTTCGTTCGCTGCCACTACCTGACGCCGCCGCCAGCGCACACGTAGTAAACACACAGGCTGCCCAGGCACTGAAGATTCGTGTATTGCTCTATGCAGCAAGTCCGTTATTCAACGAAAAGCCCATTGAATCTGGTAACGAGTTGATAGGTTATGCCTCTTACGATCGCGAACGTTGGAAATAGCAGCCGATGCCGCCCGCAACTTTATTAACACGTACGGAACAGGTGACGGAGCTATCATGGGACTTGACGATAATTTCAAGAATGTATTTACCAATTGGTATTCAAACGAACATAAAGAAGTTATCTTCTTCCGTGAAAACGCAATGGATAAGACGGTGGAAACAGCTAACGGTCCATTGGGACTTAGCGGTGCCAAACAAGGAAACGGTCGCACCAATCCCACACAGAATTTAGTCAATGCCTTTTTAATGAAAGACGGTCACTTTATCAATGATAAAGGTAAATATGAATACAATGAACAGCTTCCTTACGCACAACGTGATCCACGCTTGGAATATACCATTATACACAATGGTTCGTCATGGGTGAACTCTACGATGGAAACATGGCAGGGTGGAGCCAATAATCCTCTTGGTTCGTCGTACTCGCTCACGAGTTATTACATGCGCAAGTTTATGGGTGATTTCGAAGCAGCCAACGAATATCAAGACACACAACACAACTGGGTGATGTTCCGTTACGCCGAAATACTTCTGAACTTTGCCGAAGCCGAAAACGAATATTTGTCTACTCCTTCGCAAGCTGTATATGATGCTATCATCGCCCTGCGCCGACGTGCAGGTATCGAACCTGGTGAAAAGAATTTGTATGGACTAACAACCGATGAGCTGACACACAATTTGACGCAAGCCGAAATGCGCAAAGTGATTCAGAATGAACGCCGCATTGAATTGGCTTTTGAAGAGCATCGCTATTGGGACATTCGTCGTTGGCGACTTGCCGAACAGGTCTATGCACAGCCTATTCAAGGAATGTACATCACTAAATCACAGACTTCCACGACCTACGTTCCGCAAGCTGTGCTCAATGTACAATGGGACAATAAACGTTATTTCTATCCGATTCCTTATTCGGAAGTAATAAAAAATAAGAATATGGTTCAAAACCCTAATTGGTAATATCTTATGAAAAGAGTAATTATAACATTCTTGTGCCTCCTCTGCATTGTACAGGCATACTCCCAATCGTTTACGATAAGCGGTACCATTATTGATGGGGAAAGCAACGAACCGCTTATCGGGGCGGGTATTCTGGTAAAGGGAGCCGGAAGGGGTACCATCACCAATATAGATGGAAAATATTCGCTGGAAGTGAAACGCGGCGAAACATTGGTATTTTCGTTTGTGGGCTATCAAAATCAGGAAGTCGCAATAACGAATCAGCGCACACTGAATATCGCATTGAGGGTTTCCGAAGCCAACAACCTGAACGAAGTTGTTATCACAGGTCGCGGTAGCGCGAAACGTATCACTCTGACCGGTGCTGTGAGCGGTATTCAAGCCAACGAATTGCGTAGAGTTCCTACAAGTAGCTTACAGAATACATTATCGGGTAAACTGCCCGGCTTCTTCAGTCAGCAACGTTCCGGTCAGCCGGGAAAAGATGCTTCCGACTTCTTCATCCGTGGTGTCAGTTCCTTGAATGAGGACGGCAACAAGCCGCTTATTATGGTTGATGATGTGGAATACAGTTACGAACAGCTGTCACAAATCAATGTCAATGAGATTGAAAGCATATCTATTTGAAAGATGCATCCACTACTGCTATTTATGGTATCAAGGGGGCTAACGGTGTGTTGGTAGTCAAGACACGTCGCGGTGAAGAAGGAAAACCAGTGATCCATGTACGTGCAGAAGCCGGCGGTCAGATACCTGTCCGTAAACCCAACTTCTTAGACTCATACAACACCGCCCTGTTAGTCAACGAGGCACGTACTAACGATGGTTTGACTAAAATGTTTACACAACATGATTTGGAACTGTTTAAAGACGGTTCCGACCCATACGGACATCCTAATGTAAACTGGTACGACGAAGTGTTCAAAAAATCGGCTATGCAGTCGAACATCAATGTCGACGTATCGGGTGGTACCAAACGTTTGAAATACTTCGTATCCGGGGGTTATTTCTCACAAGGTGGTTTGGTTCGTAACTTTGCTAAAGCGGATGACGATGTGAATACCGGCTATTTTTACCGCCGTTTTGACTACCGTACCAACTTGGACTTTACTGTTACTGATAATCTGACTATGCGTCTGGACTTCAGTTCGCGCTTCATGAACATCAACGAACCGAGTAGTCTGAATGCTACAGGCGAGATTTACAATTTCACCGCCATGCACCCCTATTCGGCACCGGTACTCAATCCGGACGGATCGTATGCTTATCTTTCAGATGTGGACGGTTACGGACCTACATTGAATGCACGTTTGGCTAACGAAGGTTACACGCGTACACGCCGTAACGATAACAACATTCTCTACGGTGTGAACTGGAAGATGGATTGGCTTACCAAAGGATTGTCGGCCAATGCACGTATCGCTTACTCTACCATTGATGAAGTCTTCCGCAAGGTAAACCGGGGAAAAGATGCGTACCCTACCTACCACTACGATCCTACTACGGATCAGTATAACATCAACCCCAACCGTAAATATGCTTATTCACAGTATGCTCTGACGGCCGGAACCAACCAGGCTGTGAAAAATCTGGATGTTCAGGCCTCCATCAACTATGCACGCATATTCAATGGAATACATGACGTTAGTGCCACGTTACTGTATAGCCGCCAAAGCCGTACCGTAGAAAAAAATCCAGACGATACAGGAGAAAAGATTCCCGAAAACTTTCAGGGCCTTACCGCTACCGTAGGTTACAAATATAAAGATAAATATCTGGTCGACTTCAATGTTGCATACAACGGTACC
>ADJT01001539.1_pt1 | contig 14046 bp, 14 predicted proteins | sample 268108 | NCBI WGS metagenome assembly ADJT01 (sample SAMN00007487, study PRJNA43253) | human gut metagenome | isolation source: feces sample TS29
GAAAGTTGAGGGGCTTTCTCTCACATTTTTTGTAGGAACAATAGATAGGACGATTTACTATTGGACTATTTACCATTTACTATTTGGGTTGTGCAATAGAAGCAGATAATAAATAAGATAAATGGGAATTTAGTTTAGATGTGGATGGCACGCTAAATCATAAATCATAAATTATAAATCATAAATCATTAAACTTCCCCAGTTTTCCAATCAGAGAAATGACGTTTTTATACATTATATTCCTTTCTTAATTTATTTTATAATAAAAATTTGGTATTTTCGGACGCTTTTTAGACGAACAACTTAAAATACTAATAGTTTATTATATGGAAAATATCGAAACAGCGATCCTGCTGATGGTGGTCGGAATGGCTACCGTGTTTGTTATTCTGCTGATTGTGATTTATTTAGGTAAGTTGTTGATTACATTAGTCAACAAGTATGCTCCTGAAGAAGTGGTTCCTGTGAAGCGGGAAGCATCGCAAGGTCCTGCCCCTGTTCCGGGAAACATCTTAGCCGCCATTACAGCTGCTGTAAATGTGGTGACACAAGGTAAAGGAAAAATCACTAAAGTAGAAAAATTATAAATCTATAAAGAATATCACTGAAAGACATGAAAAGAGAAGTAAAGTTTAGTTTGGTTTTCCGAGATATGTGGCAATCTGCCGGAAAATACGTACCTCGTGTAGACCAACTCGTAAAGGTAGCTCCTGCCATCATTGAAATGGGCTGTTTTGCCCGCGTAGAAACAAACGGCGGAGGTTTTGAACAGGTAAATTTATTGTTTGGTGAAAACCCGAATAAAGCGGTACGCGAATGGACAAAACCGTTCCACGAAGCCGGTATTCAAACCCACATGCTCGACCGCGCACTGAACGGACTCCGTATGAGCCCCGTTCCGGCAGACGTCCGCAAATTATTCTACAAAGTAAAGAAAGCACAAGGAACAGACATTACCCGTACGTTCTGCGGATTGAACGACGTGCGTAACATTGCTCCTTCCATCACATACGCAAAGGAAGCAGGCATGATTTCGCAATGCTCGCTTTGCATCACTCATTCGCCTATCCATACCGTAGAGTACTACACCAATATGGCGCTGGAACTTATCAAACTGGGAGCAGACGAAATCTGTATCAAAGACATGGCAGGAATTGGCCGTCCCGTATCGTTAGGTAAGATCGTAGCAAATATCAAGGCGGCACATCCCGAAATCCCCGTTCAGTATCACAGTCATGCAGGTCCCGGATTCAATATGGCAAGTATCCTCGAAGTATGCGAAGCCGGTTGCGACTACATCGACGTAGGCATGGAACCGCTATCCTGGGGAACAGGCCACGCTGACTTGCTTAGCGTGCAGGCAATGCTGAAAGACGCCGGATATCAAGTGCCCGAAATCAATATGGAAGCCTACATGAAAGTGCGCGGCATGATTCAGGAATTTATGGACGACTTCCTCGGCTTGTATATCAGCCCGAAAAACCGCCTGATGAACTCCTTGCTGATTGCTCCCGGACTTCCCGGCGGTATGATGGGTAGTTTGATGGCCGATCTCGAATCCAATCTGGAATCAATCAATAAATATAAGGCAAAACACAATCTGCCGTTTATGACGCAAGACCAGTTGCTCATCAAGCTCTTTGATGAAGTAGCTTACGTATGGCCTCGTGTCGGTTATCCTCCATTGGTGACTCCGTTCAGCCAATACGTGAAGAACCTCGCCATGATGAATGTGATGGCTATGGAAAAAGGAAAAGAACGTTGGGGAATGATTGCCGATGATATCTGGGATATGATTCTGGGTAAAGCCGGACGTCTGCCGGGCAAACTTGCTCCCGAAATCATTGAAAAGGCAGAGCGTGAAGGCCGTAAGTTCTTTGAAGGTGATCCACAGAATAACTATCCTGATGCTCTCGACAAATATCGCAAACTGATGAAAGAGAACAAATGGGAAGTGGGACAGGACGACGAAGAACTCTTCGAATATGCTATGCATCCGGCTCAATATGAGGCTTACAAGAGTGGCAAAGCAAAAGAAGACTTCCTGGAAGACGTAGCCAAACGTCGTGCCGAAAAAGATAAATCTCCGGAAGAAGATGCCAAACCGAAGACGCTGACCGTACAAGTGGACGGACAGGCCTATCGTGTGACGGTAGCATACGGTGATACCGAACTACCTGCTGCTCCTGCGGGTGCTGCCGCTGCTCCGGCAGGAGAGGGTAAAGAAGTACTTTCTCCGTTGGAAGGCAAGTTCTTCTTAGTGAAAGGTGCGCAGGAAACTCCTTTGCAAGTAGGTGACACTGTGAAAGAAGGTGATGTAATCTGCTATGTAGAAGCGATGAAGACCTACAATGCCATCCGTGCAGAGTTTGGCGGTACAGTGACTGCTATCTGTGTCAACCCGGGAGATGCTGTTTCAGAAGATGACGTATTAATGAAGATAGGATAATGAACGAAATATTTGAGAACTTATATGACATGACTGCGTTCAGCAATATCATTGCCGAACCGCAGTTCCTGATAATGTATGCCATCGCGTTCGTTCTGCTCTATTTGGGTATTAAGAAACAGTACGAGCCGTTGCTGCTTGTCCCCATCGCTTTCGGTGTGTTGCTAGCCAACTTCCCCGGAGGAGATATGGGCGTGATTCAGGCCGACGAAAATGGTATGGTGATGGTAAACGGAGTGTTGAAGAACATCTGGGAAATGCCTTTGCATGACATTGCCCACGAACTGGGAATCATGAACTTCATCTACTATATGTTGATTAAAACAGGTTTCCTGCCTCCGATCATCTTTATGGGTGTCGGTGCGCTGACGGACTTCGGGCCGATGTTGCGTAACCTGCATCTTTCTATATTCGGTGCAGCTGCACAGTTGGGTATCTTTACCGTGTTGCTGGTAGCCATCCTGATGGGATTCACTCCACAGGAAGCCGCTTCTCTGGGCATTATCGGTGGCGCGGATGGTCCGACAGCCATCTTTACTACCATCAAACTGGCGCCGCATTTGCTGGGCCCGATTGCCATTGCCGCTTATTCGTACATGGCGCTCGTTCCGGTGATTATTCCGCTGGTGGTGAAGCTGCTTTGTTCTAAGAAAGAGTTGAGCATCAACATGAAAGAACAGGAAAAGAAGTACCCTTCGAAGACTGAAATCAAGAACCTGCGTGTATTGAAGATTATCTTCCCGATCGTGGTAACTACTATTGTTGCCCTCTTCGTGCCAAGTGCAGTGCCTTTGGTGGGTATGTTGATGTTTGGTAACCTGGTGAAAGAAATCGGAACCAACACATTCCGCTTGTTCGATGCCGCTTCCAATAGCATCATGAATGCTGCCACCATCTTCCTCGGACTGTCCGTAGGAGCAACGATGACAGCCGAAGCATTCCTCAACTGGACAACAATCGGTATTGTGATCGGTGGATTCCTTGCATTTGCACTTTCTATAACCGGTGGTATTTTCTTTGTGAAACTGGTAAATCTCTTCTCGAAGAAGAAAATCAATCCGCTTATCGGCGCCACTGGTTTGAGTGCCGTTCCGATGGCGAGCCGTGTAGCCAATGAGATTGCTTTGAAATACGATCCGAAGAATCACGTATTGCAGTATTGCATGGCAAGCAACATCTCCGGAGTAATCGGTTCTGCCGTAGCTGCGGGTGTGTTGATCTCCTTCCTTGCGTAAGGTAATTCCTGCCTGAAAAAGACTTTTTATACATTCACACTTGGAAGATTCGTTTGATAGCGTTATCTTTGTGTGAATGTATAACAGTAAAAATAGCAAGCGTATGAGTGCAATGTCATTGGAAGCCGAAAAGAACGAACTGATTCGGCGGATTCTGGATGTGGATGATGTCGCTATTCTGCGGAGAGTGAAATCGATGTTGAGTTGTGAAGAAGAGCAAACGAATGTTGTCGCAGAGGAAGCAGCTCCCTACCAGACAAAGGCGGAGATTCTGGCAAGCTTAGATCAGGCGTGTAAGGAACTGAAACTGAATCTGGAGGGTAAGTTGGAGTTTAAGTCATTAGATGATGCCCTTAATGAAATATAGAATAAGCGTTACCCTCGAATTTTTAAGGGAAATGAAGCATTTGTCAAAACGGTATAAATCGTTGAAAGAAGATCTTAGGAATTTTGGAAATGATTTGTTATTAAATCCTGAACAAGGAGTCAGTTTGGGCAACAATCTTCGTAAAATACGTATAGCGATAACTTCGAAAAATAAAGGTAAAAGTGGAGGTGCACGGGTGATAACCTATACGATAATCTGGACAGAAATAGATACAGAGATAAAATTGCTCACTATTTATGATAAGTCAGAACGTGCAAATATCACAGATAAGGAAATAGAAGATATCCTGAAGCAAAACGGTATTTTGTAATCCTTATGATATAAAAAGAAATCGTCCTGTTTCACGGTTACGTGATAACAGGACGATTTCTTTTATAAGACTAAGACTTTGTGAACAAGTTTCTTTTGTTTCTAAATTTATTCACTGATAACCTTTCTGTATTCCGCTACCGCCATCTTTTCCGACAGATACGCATTAATCAGATTGGTGTGCGCCTGCGTCCATGACAATTGCGCGGAGAGCACATCCACCATGTTTGCCTTTCCTTCATTATACGAGAAAGAAACCAAATCAAGATTTTCATTAGCCAGATTCATAGTCTCTTTGGCGGTTTTCACTTGATATTCCGTTTCCGTCAGTTTGGTTAGGGCGGCAGAAAGTTCCTCGTTGATATTATCCGTCACATAACTTTGTTGCAGTTTCTGTATGCTGATATACGCTTTCTGCTGACGGTTTGTTTTGAACCGGGCTCCCCAACGGAAGATCGGTATATTCAGGTTAATGCCGACGATGGGATTGAAAGAAACATCATAACCGAGGTTAGGTGTAGCTGTAGCCCATCCACCGCTGAAATACATATTCAATTGCGGGTTGAACTGGCTAAGAGCCGCTTTGCGTTGCGCCTGACTTTTCATGATGTTTACTTCCGTACTTTCGTAATCCGCGCGACGTTGCAGTACATTCTCCAGAGAAAGTATCTGCACCGGAGCGGAAGCCGTGTCAATCGTGTACAGACTGTCTACGGGATTGTTCGGCTCTTCTCCCATCAGGATATTCAGCTTTTGCAGCGCCAGGGTATAATTCTGACGCGCCTTGATATATTGCAATTCCGCTTCTTTCAACCGGGTGGAAATCATTAATAAGTCCGTTCGACTAATCATCCCGTCGTTGAAACGATCCTGAATGATGTCATACTGTTGCTTCACAATACTTTGATACTTGTCCGCCGCCTGCAACATAGCCTGTGAAGCGGAAGCATTCCAATAAACTGCATCGCTCTGATAATGAATCTGGTCGATGGTAAGCTCCTCATTTAGTTGATTCAGCCTTTCGTCCGCTTTGGCAATCTTGTGCTGGGCGTTGAGTGCCCCGCCCGTGTACAACGGTTGTGAGACGATAAATACACCTTGATAGGTGTGGTTGCGGTATTCGCCTACCGGTTCGTTCCAGGCATTAAGGTCGCTCATGTTGAGTGTCCCGTCCGCATTGACATCAATTTTTGGCAAGAATCCCGTGTGAGCAATCTTCCGTGCTTCCGTACTTGCCATTGTCTTTAGTTTCTGTTGCTTCAGAATTTGACTGTAAGCTTCCACTTTATCCCGGTAAGCTTCCCGGCTAAGATAGGGCTGCTGTGCTCCGGCTGTGAGGCCAAGGAGCAGCAGAGACAGAGTTATAAGTTGAGTTTTCATTTTATTCAATCTATACAATAAATTCAAGTTTCATATAAGAGAAGGCAATTAGCCTTTGATTCTCTGAATGGCACAATAAGCTACCGGAAGAACAAACAATGTCAGTGCCGAAGCCACTAACAAACCTCCCATAATCGTAGCCGCCATGCCGCCGAACATCGCGTCGAACAACAATGGCAACATACCCAGAATGGTAGTGCCGGACGCCATTGCTACGGGGACAATACGACTCGTTGTAGCACTGACAACAGCATCCAACGGCTTTTTGCCCGTTTTAGCCTCCAGATCAATCTGTTCCACCAGTACAATCGCATTTTTGATATTCATCCCAATCAGTCCGAGCAAACCAAGGATGGAGAAGAAGTCGAACGACTTGCCTAGCAACACCAATCCCAAAACGATACCGATAAAAATAAGCGGTAACATCAACAAGATCACTGTCGGCTTACGATACGTTCTGAACAGGAACAACAGCGTGACGAACATCAGGAAGAACGTCAACGGTAAATTCTTGGCCAACGCCTCGTTAGACTCCACCTGACTTTCCTGTTCCCCGAAATACTTCATCGTATACCCCTCCGGCACTTTTATCTCTTTCTGCACCAGCGGCCAAACCTCATTGAAAGCAGCAATCGCATTCACTCCGCGACGCGGATCGCATTGCGCCATCATCACCATTTGCCGGTTGTAATCCTTCACATTCGAGAAACGATATTGGAAATCAAATTCCGATACCACCTGTTCCAGACTGGTCGTTTCATTCCCCGTGCCGAATACGGGCAACGTGCGCAGGTCATTGATGCGGAACGAATCCACCGTGTTATCCTTCAATAAGATAGGAAGCACCTGATCGCCCTGCCGGTACTCTCCAAGCGTCATGCCTGTGGTTCCGATCTGGATACTTTGTGCCATTCCCTGACGCGATACCCCTAACGGTTGCGCCCGTTCGGGACTATATACAGGCTTCCATACAGGAACTTTATTTCCCCACGAATTGCGTACATTGATTAAATCCGGATTCCGGTGCATAATCTCCAAAAGCCTGGTTGGTGAGCGCCACAAGCGTGTCTACATTCGGACCGATAAACCCGATTTCGATAGCGGCATCCACCGCAGGCGACAGTTTGAACAGACTGGTACGGGTAATCGCATTCGGATAATTCGCCTTCATGTACGCGTCGAAATCTTCTTCATACTCTTTCGTATATTTACTGTCCGTCAATTCAACCAATACATTGGCAAAATTCGGTTTCGGACCTACCGAAGTAGAAGCCAGGTAATACCTTAACGGTGTGCTACCGAAGGTGATCGACACTTTCTTCACTTCCGGCTGCTTTGCCAGATGCTCTTCCACGGATTTCATCTCTTTCACTACATCATTGATGCTATACCCGTCGGGATAAAACATGTCCGCCCGGAAATAAGGCTTATCGAGAGAAGGGAAGAAGTTTTGCGGCATCGTCCCCATGATAACCAGCGAAGCAACAAAGAGCACTACCATCGAACCCAGTGTCAATGTTTTCCTACGAATCAGCGTGCGGAGGATGGAGGCGAATTTGTGATAGAACGGTTTGTCATACGGGTCTTTCGTGCCGTCCTTTGCTTTCGCTTTCAGGATGAAATTACCGAAAACAGTGGTCTGCGTCAGCGCGAGCACCCAGCTCAATCCTAGCGAGATGGCAAGCACCACAAAAAGCGGTTTCACGATTTCTGCCACGGCAGAAGGAGCAAGGTAGAGTGGGAGGAACGAACAGATAGCGATGAACGTAGCCCCAAGCAATCCCCATTGCGGACCGGTTGCGCCGTCTATCAGCGCTTTCCGCCGGTCTACTCCGCGGGCGATGGCAATCTGTGCGTTGTCCGTTACCACGATGGCGTTATCCACCAGCATCCCCATGGCGATGATAAATCCCGCCAATGATGTACGGTTCAGTCCGACACCGAAGAAAGACATGATAAGTAATGTGCCGCCAATAGAGAAAATCAGTGACGAGCCGATCAGCACACCTGCGCGCAAACCCATCACCAACATGATAATCACAATTACAATCAGAATCGATTCGATCAGATTGATGATAAATCCGTTGTTGGCTTCGTTGGCAATTTCGTTCTCCAGATACAGGCTTTGCAGTTCCAGTCCCACAGGCATCAGTGGCAACAATTCGTCCAGTTTGGCTTTCACGTTCTTGCCCGTCTGCACCACGTCCCGTTGCGGGTCGGTGGAGACGCCGATGCCGATGGCACGTTTGCCGTTCACGTGCATGATGTTGGATGGAGGGTCCATGTATCCTTTTTCGATGACGGCGATATCGCCCAGTTTCACCTGTCCGGCTTTGGTGGTAATCACCTGGTTGCGGATATCGTCTACGGTGGTATACATACCGTTGGCAGTCACTCGTAGCTGTTGTTCGCCGGCACGGATTTCTCCGGTATTGATAATCTGGTTCTGCGATTGCAACAGACTGGCAAGCTGTTTCGGGTCGATGCCCATACCTACGGGCTTATTGGTGGAAATAAAAATATTGACCACCTCCGTCTGCGTCCCGAATAGGGCGACTTTCATCACCCCGTCCGCCGTCACTACCTGTGTCTTGATCCGTTCCGCCCAGTTGCGCATCTCTTCGTATGTGTAACCGTCGTCCGCCGTCAGACCGTAATAGATGCCGAACACGTCGCCGAAATCATCGGAAACCGTCGGTGCGGAAGCACCGCTCGGCAATTGTGGCTGTATATTTAGCACCTTCCGTCGCAACTCATCCCACTTCTGCGGAATGGAGCTTGCCGACAAGGAAGGTTGCAACTCGAATGTGATTTTTGAGAGCCCGTACATCGATTCCGATTTTATCTTGTACACACCGCTCATACTTTGAATTTCACGAGAGATAGGCTCGGTAATCAACCGCTCCACTTCTGCCGGTTCGGCACCCGGATAGCGGGTCATAATAACCGCCGACTTTATGACGAAAGGAGCATCCTCTTTCTTACCCAGCTTGCCGAAGGAAGTGATTCCCCCAATCAGCAATACAGCAAGAAAGAAATAGATGATTTTCGTATTATCTAATGAATATTTGGCTAAACTCATAATAAATGATCGTTGATAATTGATGAATGACAGCGGATAAATGATACTTAATCATTTATCAACTATCACCTGTCAACAGTTGTGATAGATTCTCCTTCTACTAGTTGGTATACGCCTGCTATGACGATTTTTTCACCGGGTTTCAAACCTTCCGAGATGAGCGCCTGTGCTTCTCCGGTCGGGGCGTTGACGGTCACTTCCCGTTTGTGGACTTTGTTGTCTTCTACCACCCAGACATACATTTTATTCCCTTCGCTTTCGCCGAATACGGCACTAAGCGGTACGATCGTCCAGCTATCCTGCACCAACGGACCTACATCTGCCGTGAAACGGATGCTGCACGTGAAACCGGGTTTCACAGCATACAGATCGCGGTCGAATGACGGATCGTCAATCGTGATGCTGACCGGAATTCCTGTGCCATCCGTAGAAATATCAAGATATTCTTCCAGTTTCGCTTGAAACACGTGTCCTTTAAATGTGTCGAACTCTACGAGGAAACGCGGGTCTTTGGCGCGTAACAAATAAAGATACGCATCCGGAATGGTGAATTTGATACGCAGATTGTGTGTATTGACAAGCTGCACGATACCCTCACCGGAGTTGACACGCTGATAGTTTTCCACCAGTCGTTTTTCGATAGAACCGTCGAAAGGAGCTGTCAGCTTGGTGTCGCGCATATTGTTGGCAGATAGTTCGTATTCAGACTTCGCCTTCTGGAAGTTGGCGAGGCTGATTTCATATTCCTGCACGGAGATCGCTTGCCGGGAGAGGAGCCGTTTGTTACGTTCCACTTGTGCCGAAGCCGTTTCGTATGCCGATTTCGTAGCGGCATATTGCAACGCGATGTCTCTGGGGTCGATAGCTGCGATGAGTTGTCCTTTTTTCACTTTCTGTCCTTCGATGACAGGAAGCTGGATGATTTGTCCGTTGACCCGGAAAGCCAGCTTCACATATTCCACCGCTTCCACGATTCCCGAGAAATCTTTTCTGATAATCGATCTTGACTCGACAATCGTAGTCTTTACGGGACGTGCAGTTGTCGTTGTCGTTTCTTTTTTCTGTCCGCAGCCAGCCAGCAAGATTGCAGCCGCCAGGACGAATCCAAATTCCTTTTTCATATACCACGTTGATGTTTAGAGGTTTTGCGTTGATAAATAGCGAATAATATACTAAAACAACTCCTGTTTATTTATGTTCAATATTCCTGTCTTTTCATATCCTGCCTCTTAACCTTTATATGGAACACAAAAAAACGGGAACTTTACCGTTTCTAAGGTAAAATTCCCGTCCAACTCTTTTGTTTCATTTTACATCATCAGGTTCTGACCTCCAATGACGCCTGCAATAGCAGTAGCAACCGCAATGACGACTTTTAAAATCGTATTCCAAATGGATTTCTTCATAATTCAACACCTCCTTTCCATACCACACTATCCTCTATCACCTATTCTATCACGCTGCCGGATCGGGCGCTTCCTGACCACCGCCACCCGGTTTGTCATCACCCGAACCTCCGGCGTTGCCACCGCCTCCCGCTCCCAGTGCTTTCGTCAACTGGTTGACGTGGATATATGACGCTCCCTGAATCAGCGCACGGGTGATATTTCCACCGGCATCCCGCGTATATTCCGGGGTAAACTGGCAACGCAATCCCGTGATTTGTGCCGGACTAACATCGGCTTCCGCATCCACCCCTTGCAGCGTGACTGGCACACCATGGTAAATGTGCCCAATCCTTCGAGCTTCACTGTCCTGCTGTTGAGCAACTGCTCGCGCATCACTGCCATCAGGTTTCGGATCACGTTGTGCACGTCACCGGCCGTCAGTGATGACCGTTCGGCAATCGTTTCGCCAATCATTTGCGTATCCACTACGTTTCCCATTTTAATCAGGCAGGGATGCCATTTCTTCTTTTTGTCCTTCGATGCGATATTGGACTGAACCGCTTTGTAAATCAACATACTGATTTCCTCCTTTTTAAGTGAATAAATAAGATTTTATTGAGTCAGTAAACGAACGTTTTCTGTCTCTTTTACAGTAGCAAAGATACCCCAACCGGCAGGGGAGGAAACATGAAACGGTATCTGCCGGTAAGTGAAGGCAAACGATTGAATATCTGTGTATTTGATTGCATTTCTACGCAAAAAACAGTATCTTTACATGACGTAAATAATAAATTAAAAGAAGAAAATCTATGAAGAAAACGGAATTGGCATTACTCTATATGCCGTATGCAAGTGCCGATGTGGCAAGAAGACATTTAAATAAATGCATCCGCCGAAACCGGGAGCTGCTGGAGGGAGTCTCTCGAACCTTTTTATAAAATATCATAATCTATCAAACATCAGATTATTAAATAGTTATATTTAGCTATCATCTATCTAAATATCTCTTAATATCATTGCATATCTCAATTATTGGGTGTACTTTTGGGTGTAACTTTTCAAATACACCCAGTTTATGAACATCAAGAGAAATATCATCTTCGCACTGGAAAACCGTAAAAAAGATGGCATTCCTATCACTCAAAATGTACCCATCCGTATGCGTGTCGTTTTTGCAAGCCAACGGATTGAGTTTACAACAGGCTATCGGATTGATATGGAGAAATGGGATGCAGACAAGCAACGGGTAAGAAACGGCTGTACCAATAAGCTGAAACAAAGCGCATCAGAAATCAACACCGAACTACTGCGTCAATACACCGAGATACAGAATGTGTTCAAGGAGTTCGAAGTACAAGACATAATGCCCACCCCTGCACAAATCAAAGAGGCTTTCAATCTAAAAATGAAAGGAGAAAAGGAAGAGAGCCATCATGAGAAAGAGGAAGTGAAATTAGACTTCATGAAACTCTTTGATGAGTTTGTTGCCGAATGCAGCAAACAAAATGACTGGTCATCCTCTACTCTAAAGAAGTTGCAACAGTAAAAAGCACATCGCAACTTTTGATCCGAACACGACATTTGAGAGCTGGACGGAAAGACACTTCAATGAGTATATAGATTACTTACGCAGTGATAAAGATATGCGCAACACTTCCATAGCCAAGCAAATCAAGTTCTTGAAATGGTTTTTACGTTGGACTAACCGAAAAGGGTATCATCAAAACACCGCTTATGACAAATTCATGCCCAAAATGAAAAGTGCACCGAAAAAAGTAATATTCCTTACCCGGAATGAATTGGACAAAATCAGAGCCTGCCAGATACCTGCTGCCAAACAATACCTTGAAAGAGTAAGGGATGTTTTTATTATTTTGTTGCTTCACAGGTCTTCGGCATTCTGATGTGTATAACTTGAAACGCAGCGACGTGAAAGAGGAACACATAGAAATTACCACCATCAAAACGGCTGACAGCCTTATTATTGAGCTGAATGACCACAGCAAAGCTATTCTTGAAAATATAAAGATATTCCTTTCCAAAACAATAAAGCATTGCCAGTGGTAAGTAATCAGAAGATGAACGAGTATTTGAAAGAGTTAGGAGAACTGGCAGAAATAGACGAACCTGTACGGGAAACCTACTACAAGGGAAATGAACGAATAGACGAAGTCACACCTAAATATGCCTTGTTGAGCACCCATACTGGCAGACGCACATTTATTTGTAATGCTTTGGCTCTGGGCATTCCGGTGCAAGTGGTCATGAAATGGACAGGGCATAGCGACTACAAAGCCATGAAACCTTACATTGACATAGCAGACGACATCAAAATTCAGGCAATGAACAAATTTAATCTCCTATAAACATGAATACGATAACAACCCTCATACCCCAATACGGAGAGCTGAACAGAATCAGCAAAGACTGGATTGTAAGCCATACTTTCTCTTTTGAAAAGCAGAAATTCATCGTTGATTTCTACTCGGAATGGAGCGATATAAAGGCTTTTGAACAAGCTATCCTTGAACTGGTGCTGCATACACCGCCAGAACCATGTACCCTGCTGCTGAAAAGTCTGAAAAAGGAAGTCAGAGAATACACACGGCTTTATGAAGCTTACAGCCTTCCCCATGATGAAGTGATTATGCGTGTATGCAACCAATACGCAGACAGCTACAAGGAAGCCATCAAGGAAGAGATGGAAGTGGTAAACAGGCTACGCAAACCGATGAACGAAGCCAACAACCGCTATGATACCATTGGCTACCGAGAGCATACACCCGAAGAAGAAAAGCTGGCGGAAAGAGAATATGAGCGTTGCAAGGCTGAATATGAAAGGGAGAAAGCCCAGCTGGACCATCTTTATGAGCAGCAAACCCTTCTCTGGAAAGAAGCCCGGCAATACATGAAAAACCGTTGCGACGACATCTACCTGCTTAGCTTACACTTCATGGGCATCCTGACCAAATATGTACCGGACGAAGAAAACCAACCGAACGAAGCAGACAGGCAGAGCCGTACAGACAGCCAGCCAGAAACAGAAACGGCAACCGCATCGGCTACAGCTACGACTGCCGGATTGCCTGAATATTTCAGCATGAAACTGATTTCCCTCATTCATGAAATTTGTGTAGGGGAACAGTTTGAAGACATTACCGCACCGGATTTCTATGCCTGCATGAATCTGCATCCCTGCCAGTGCGTACTGAAAATAAAGCCAAGGGAAAAGATACGGGTATGCTATCTGATTTCCCTGATGAAGGAGCAGTTGCCAGAGCAGGATAAGGACAAATGGAAGGAAGCCATCCTGAAACACCTGGATATTGATGAAGACTATTACAAGTCCAAGTACAGGGAACCCGTCTCCGATTTACCCAGTATTCCCAACCAAAAGTTCGCCAAGGAAATGGACGGAATATTCCGATAACCCGTGATATTCCAATATATTTTACGACATGACCACTTATACCACTCAAAATAATTTTTGAGTGGTATTTTTATTTCTTGATATTCAGCGATATAACAAAACAATCCGTTTATATCATCCACATACTTACCACTCAAAACCCTACCTAATTTTGCATCGTTCGAGAACAGAAAAAAACAGCCTGTGCGCAGGGCTATTGTCAAACAAGTAATCATACGGACGATGAACAATCTCAAAGAACTGTTAGTGAAACCCGTCTGGCAGATGACAGGCGAAGAGTTCCTTTTTTTAAGCAGACACGCTTCGGTACAGGCAGAGGCGCAACCGCAGCCAACCACCGACACGGAAAGAAAGTACGTGTACGGCATACTCGGCATAGCCAAGC
>ADJT01003957.1_pt1 | contig 13676 bp, 8 predicted proteins | sample 268108 | NCBI WGS metagenome assembly ADJT01 (sample SAMN00007487, study PRJNA43253) | human gut metagenome | isolation source: feces sample TS29
TGATGTGGTCGGTAACGCTGAACTCGTCGGGGTTCGGCTCATAGCTGTTGTTGAACTTCGCCTCGCCGGCTCCCTTCAGCTCATGCGTAGCGTTGAGCGTGCCGTCACCGTTGTCTGTGATGGTCGTCTCGATGGTGTAGGTCTTGCTGTCGTAAGTGATGCCATTGCCGGCGTCGCCCGGGACTTCGCGCAGCGTGTAGGTGTGCTTGCCGGCTTTTTTGTACTCGATGGGGCTCATCGTGATCTTGCCGTCGGCGGCGTTGGTGCCGGTGGCGACGATCTTGGTGTCCTTGCCCTCGCCCTCGACGAGCTCGAAGGAGAACTCGCCTTCTCGAGCGCACGCCCGGTCAAAACCTTGGTCGCGGTGATCTTATCGGTGACGCTGGAGCTCTTGGGGGTCACGCTGTAGGCGTTCTCGAAGATCGCCTTCTCGACGCCCTGCAGCTTGTGCTCGACGCCGAGCGTGCCGTCACCGTTGTCCGTGACCGTGGTCACGATGGTGTACTCGGCGGTGCTGTAGGTAATGCCGTTCTCGATGGCGCCGGCCTTGGTCTCGCGCAGCGTGTAGGTGTGCTCGCCAGCGGCGGTGTAGGTGACGGGATCCATCACGATCTTGCCGTCGGCATTGTTAGTGCCGGTGACGACTACGTTATTGCCCTCGACGAGCTCAAAGCGGAACTCGCCAGCCGCGAGGCCAGGCTCGCGCCCGGTCAGGATCTTGGTCGCGGTAATCTGGTCGGTGACGCTGGACTTATTCGGGGCAGTGTTGTACTTGTTCTCAAAGCGTGCCGTCTCGGGACCCTCGAGCGTATGGGTCACCTTAAGCGTGCCGTCGCCGTTGTCGATGACGCTCGTCTTGATGGTGTAGTTCGTCTTATCGTACGTGATCCCGTTGCTCAGCCCCGCCTCGTTGGGGAGCTTCTCGCGCAGCGTGTAAGTGTGGGTGCCGGGCTTGTCGTAAGTGATCTTGTCCATGGCAATCGTGCCGTCGGCAGCGTTAGTGCCCTTGGCGACGACCTTGTTACCCTCGACGAGCTCGAAGGAGAACTCGCCCTCCTTGAGGTCGCGCCCGGTCAGGACCTTGGTCGCGGTGATCTGGTCCTCGACAGGCTTCACGCTATAGGTGTTCTTGAACTCGGTCTCGCCCGAGGTCTTTTCAACGTCGGCCTTAAGCTCGCCCTTGGCGTTAACCGTCACAGTCACCTTGAACGTGGCAACGTTCTTGCTGTAGGTAATGCCACCGGCGTCGCCCTTGACCTCGCGGACCTCATAGGTGTACTCGCCCGGCTCGGCATAAGTAATCTTGCCAAAGTTAATGGCTGCCTTGCCCTTGTCGAGATCGGCATTGGTCACAGTTACGGTCGCGGGGTCGGGCATCGGGGCATTGTTGTCGGACGTCGCGGAGAGCTCAAACTCAAACGCATCCGTATCCGCCCACTTGCGGCCCTCGAGCACCTTGGTCAGACCAAAGTCAGTCTTGGTATCCACCGTTGTCGGCTTGGTTGCAAGGCTAAAGATAATCTTGCCGTTGTTGCCCAGGTGCAAATGCACGTGCGTGGAAGTCGCAACGGAGGAAAGGTCATTCCACCTGGGGTTAAGCACGTCGCGCGCGGTCTCGGTCAAGTTGCCGCCCACACCCTCCTTGGTGGTGTGAAGCTCGTCGATAAAGGCCAGGCGCGCGGTTCCCGCGCTAAACACTAAGTTGCCGTTCTCATCAGGAACTATGGCGCCGGCAAACTTTGCGGCATCTCCGCCGATAAACTCGATGACGGCAGTGGCGGGCTTGGCCACGCCGTTCTCGCCCTGCTCCTCAAACTCATCCTTGTAGTAATAGGTGCCCTTTTCTGCCAGCGATCCCTTTGCCGGCTTCGTGCATTCCTTATCCGTGTAAATGGGCGTCTGCTTCTGGAAGTAGTAGTAGCGGTTGGTGTCGGCCGGCTCAAAGGTCGCAACCGTATTGCCCAGATCGCCGGCAGCCCACTTGTTCGCGTAGAAATTCACGGTCTTGGCGCCGTCAACGACGGTCGTATTATGCTCGATGTAGTCCTTGAGCCCCGTGACCTTCTCGGGCGTAAACAGGTTGTCGAGCGCAACGCTCTTCACACTCGAGGTGTACTTCACGCGGATAGGCTGAGCGCTGTCGACCGAAAGCTTGCCGTCTTCGTTCTTAAAGTGGCTCTGCGGAATCAACGACGCAGGAATCTTGACCGTTACGATATCGCCGGTCTGAGGCTCGCCCTCTTTGGCATGTTGAACGGTGATGACCAGGTTCGCGGCATCACCCGTAAATGTGTAGGTGTCGACGTTGTCCTCGGTCTTTGTCGGCTTGTCAAACGTCGTGCCGTTGTATATAAAACCGTCGACCTGCATAAAGTCGCCCAGCTCATCGGTAAACGTAATGTAGCCGGACTTGGTCGCGTCGTAACCCTTGTGGATTTCGGTCGGGTGAGGTGCTTCCGACGTAATGGCCTTTGAGATGTCGTCGAAGACCTTCTTGAGCTCTTCGGCGTTGGTTGCCGACTTGTAATATTCGGAGTTTTCTGCGCGCGCACCGTGAGTATTCCATGCCGTGGCATTGGGGTAGTTGCTCGACACGGCCTGCATGAACTTGTTCTCTTGGCTTGTCTTCGAATCTTGGACACTGGCATTGGGGTTCGCACCGTTAAAGATGCCAATGGTATAAACGGTGGCCTTGCCGTCCTTCATGTTCTTGGCAGCCGTCACGGCATCGTTGGCGACATCAGAATCAAACTCGCTGTAGCTCGTTGGCTTGCCGTCGGTAAAGAACACAACAATCTTCTTGGCGTCCGCGCGTCCAGAAGTTTTGATGTTTTTCTCGGCTTGTTTCATACCATAATCGGCACGCGTGGCGCCAGCAGGTTTAATGGAATCGATCGTTCCCTTAAGACCCTTTGCGCCGCCAACCGTGCACGCCGTCAACCCTTGCATTGTCTGCGAATAGTTGTAGCTATGGCTGCCGGAGCGATACGTGTCGTTTCCAACCTTATCGGTCTCATCACCCGCAAACTTAACAATGGCAACCTTATGCTGTCTATCGACACCCTCGATACCTTCGTTTTGTTTGGCGATGGTGTCGATAAAGCTGTTCGCAGCGTTCTTCAGTGCATCGATACGCTTGGTGGAATCTCCACCGCCCATAGGATCATTCATCGAGCCAGAGGCATCCAGCACTAGCACGATGTCGAGTGGCGTGGTGACTGTCACGGTTGAATTAGACGTCGAGGACATCGCCGAAAGCGTAGTCAAGAAGTCCGACTCTTCGTTTTCCTCGGTTGCCTTGACCGTCTTGTCGGTCCAGATTCGACCGACGTTTTGAGTCGTTACTTTATTGCCGCTGTGGCCGGCCGCCCAGATTTCCCAGCGTCCGGTGGTGTCGGGGTCGACGACCGTCGGCCCGCTCACTATCGGCCCGTCCATTCCCGTACTGGATCTGGCGTTGGCCTCGGGCAGCATGGCGAATGCTGCGGCTGGCAATACCAGCACTACGGCCAGTATCACCGCCAAGAGACCCCTCGTGTACTTACTCATCGCGTCTCCCTTCTCGCGGTCTCAGACCTTGCAACAGCCTAAAGTTACGAAATGAGACACAATTTGGGCAGGTGACACATGTTCCAGATTCTGTTTTGGGCGTGAGACAAATGTCTCACCGAAGTTGAGACACAGCGTTTTCGCAGGAAAACGGGTGCGACTCGAGATTGACGAGCCAAAATGATCCGTTTTCCTCCGTCCCCGGGGAATCAGGGGCTGTTACCTATACGGTACCATTTCAAAACCATGCCGGATTACGGGGCTGAAGTCAGAACCCTCATCCATACCCCTTATTTTTGAAAAACAGCAGGCCATCTACCTGCGGGTTTGTTTTTGCGATTTTCGGTATGGTCGGGAGTTCGCTTTCCAGCCCCGTAATCCGGCATAGTTTTGTTCGTGGCGGCCTAACCGCGCGTTTAAGCGCGGGGCCGGTGGGGCATTTTTGCCCCACCGGCCCCTATCCCAGCTCTATTCCGGCGCTACTCCGGCTTGGTTTCTACCGTGGGGGTCTTGTCCGCTGCGACTGGGGTGCGGGCGGTGTCCATAGTCAGGCAGTGCTTGGGGCAGCTCTCGATGCACTCACCGCACACCACACAGGCATACGGGTCGATCGACCACGTTCCACCCTTGCGATCGACCGCGAGCGCGCCCGCCGGACAGCGACGCGCACACATGCCGCAGCAGATACACACGTCCATGTCGTTGACGATATGCCCGCGCAAGCGCTCGGGTGCCGCGAGCTTCTCCTGCGGATAGCACACCGTTACCGGCTGCTTGACCATAGAGCCCAAGGCCGTCTTGGCAAATGTCAGCAAACTCATGCCGCGCCTACCTTTCCGTGCAGCTAATGCAGGGGTCGATGGTCAGGATAATCATGGGCACGTTGGCAAGGAGTACGCCCTGCAGCGCATGCGTCAGACCCGCCAAGTTCTGCGACGTCGGCGTGCGCACGCGGAAACGGTCCAGGTTCTTGGTGCCGTTGCCGCGCACATAGTAATACGCCTCGCCGCGCGGCTGCTCAATCACAACCTCGCCGCGCGCGCCGTCGGCCGGCGTAAGCTTGGTGCGCCCGCCAATCCCGTCGTGCGGAATCTTGCCCACAAGCTCCTTAATGATGTCCATGGCCTGCGTGACCTCGGCGCAACGCACCTGGCAGCGGGCATAGCAATCGCCATCGGTAGCAACGATGGGCTCAAACGCGGCCAAGTCCGCATAGGCGCCGTCGTCAAACATGCGCACGTCGTAATCCACGCCCGATGCGCGCCCAAACGGACCGACCATCGAAAGCTCCAGCGCGTCTTTCTTGCTAATCACGCCCACGCCATGCAGGCGCTCGCCGCAGCTGTTGTCGTCCAAAAACGTATGCACCAGGGCCTCGTAGTCAGGACGCATGGCATCGAGCGTCTGGACAATGCCCGCCAGCTCGGAGTCCTCGATATCGTGCTTAAGGCCGCCGATCTCGTTAATCGACAGAATCACGCGCCCGCCGCAAGTGCTCTCAAAAATCTTGAGTATCTGCTCGCGCAGGGTCCATGACCGATAGAACAGCGCCTCGAAGCCAAAGGCGTCGGCGAGCAGGCCCAGCCACAGCAGATGCGAGTGAATGCGCGAAAGCTCATGCAGAATGGTGCGGATATACTGCACGCGACCAGGCACCTCGATGCCGAGCATGCCCTCGCAGGCGCTGGCATAGCCGCAGCTATGGCCCACGGCGCAGATGCCGCAGATGCGCTCGGCAATGTAGCCAAACTGATGCATATCGCGCTTTTCGGTGAGCTTCTCGAGTCCGCGGTGCACAAAACCGATCTGCGGAATTGCCTCGATGACGCGGTCGTCCTCGATCACCAGGTCCAGATGAAGCGGCTCGGGCAGTACCGGGTGCTGCGGGCCAAACGGAATAACGGAGCGATGTGCCATGGGCCTTACGCCTCCTTTTTCTGCTTGTCGCGGGCGGCCTTGGCGGCAAGCGCCGCGCGGACCTTGGCTGCTTTCTCGGGATCCATGGCAGCGAGCTTTGCCTCCATCTCGGCAGCCTTGAGCGCGGCCTTCGCAGCAGCCTCATCGTGCTGAGCATCGGAGCCGGCAGCCGCAGCGGGCTGAGCAGCGGCGCCCGCGGCATCGCCGGCGCTCGCAGCGCCCTCCCCTGCAGCAGCCGCAGCAGCGGCGGCCTTTTCGGCAGCGGCCTTGCGCGCCTTGGCTTCGGCGGCGGCACGGACCTTCATGGCCTTCTCGCGCGCGGCCTTCACCTCGGGCGTGATAACGCTCATGGGCTCGGCAGTCGAAACATGGTAGAAAAAGCCCTTAAAGTCGATCTGCATGTCGGTGACGGCAAGCCCGAACAGGTCGTGCGCTTCGTTCTCAAACGGGAACACCGCGGGGTAATACGAGCTGATGGACGGAATCTCCTGGTACCGGTCGATACCCTCGACTACCAGGTTCTCAATCACATAGTTGCCGTCCTGGGCGATCTGCTCCTGGGCAGCACGAACGTTGATGAACGTATAGACCAGGCGATACGAGCCGTCGTCGACGTTGCGCTCGGCGTGCATTTGCACAAAGCGCGCGCCGACGCCCTTGAGCGCCTGGACATGAGACAGGAGCTCGTCAATCCCGACGGTGGTATAGATAGCCTTTTGCATTACTCGGCCTCCTTTGCAGCGGCGGGCGTCTCAGCAGGTGCGTCGCCAGCGGCAGGCGCGTCGCCGGCCTCAGACGCGGCCACAAACCCGTCCTCGCCCAGCTCAACGCCACCGTCCCAGGTTGCGGCACCGCCCACGCTGAGCGGATTGCCGCCGGCGCGCATCACGGCCTCCTTCTGGTCCAGGATGCCGCACGCCTCCACAATGGCATCGATCACGGTCTCGGGGCGAATGGCGCACCCGGGCGCGTACACGTCCACGGGAATTGCGCGGTCCACGCCGCCGATCACGTTATAGGCATCGCGGAACACGCCGCCCGAACACGCGCAGATGCCGCAGGCCACCACGCACTTGGGCTCGAGCATCTGGTTGTAGATCTGGCGCACGACGGGCAGGTTCTGGGCATTGACCGACCCCGTCACCAAAAAGATATCCGCATGCTTAGGGTTGCCGGTGTTGACCACGCCAAAGCGCTCCGCATCGAACAGTGGCGTGAGCGAGGCCAGCACCTCGATATCGCATCCGTTGCAGCTCGAGCCGTCGTAATGAATAACCCACGGCGAGCGCGACATTTTATGACCCATGGATGCCGCCTCCTAAATAAAAACGTCGACGAGGATGGGCATAAGGTTGAGCAGGCCAAACACCAGCGCCACGCCCCAGCCGAGCTTAAAGCAGCTGCGCCAGGTGCTGCGTGCGAAGGTGTTGTCGATCAGCACCTCGATAAAGTACGTCGCGGCCATCACGACCAGGGCGACCACCCAGCTCACCGGGTTGTCCCAAACAAAGAACATGCCCACCCACATCAAAAACAGCACGGTCTCGCACCAGTGCATAAGGGTCATCTTGGCCAGCGTGCCGCCGCTCATCTCGGTGGCGACGCCCTGGACGATCTCCTGATGCGCGTGATGCGAGTACGAAAGGTCAAACGGCGACTTGCGCAACTTGATGGTAAGCACCGCGAGCAGCGCGAGGAAAATGGGCGCGCTGTACACGATGATGGGGGCCGACTGCCCCGTCACGGCGATGGAATCAAAGCTATCGGTGGCAAGGTACAGGCCCACGCTCATCAGCAAAACGGCGGGCTCGTAGCTCATAACCTGCAGCAGCTCGCGGTCGGCGCCGACCTGGGCAAACGGGCTTTGCGTCGAGGCGGACGCCAGCACCACAAAGATCGCGGCGAGCGTCACCATAAAGGCGCACAGCAGCGTGTTGGAACCCGACACAAAGATGCCGCCGCCCACGACGGTAAAGATGAGCGCGCACGCCATGTAGGTATCGTCCATGGTGTTTACGCTGGCAGGGGCCTTGCGCAGCAGCTTGGCAACGTCGTAGAAGGGCTGCAGCAAGCGCGGGCCCACGCGGCCCTGCATACGGGCGGACAGCTTGCGGTCAATGCCGTCGATCAGGCCACCAACCAAAGGCGCCAGCAAGGCAAACGCCACGGTGCCAATAAAGATGCCCACGACGCCCGAGCCTTCGAAATACTTGCCGCGCAGCACCGAGGGCGCGCTCATGGCAAGCCGCTCGGGCCCAATCCACGCGCAACACAGCAGCGCAAACAAGATAATGCTGCAGCACACGACGCTACCCGCGGGGCCAATACGCTTCTCGCCAAGGGCGTCCTCCGAGTACCAATTGCGCTTTTCGGCCTTTACCTCGCGTCCCATCGAGCCGCGGAAATGGCGGTAATTGTCGGTCCCCACACCCGAAAGATATACGTTTACGTGCGGTTTGTTGCTCACGCGGAATGAAGTCAGCAGCACCACGGCGATAAACGCCACGATAACCACCATCAGATACATGGCGTCCTTGCCGATAACGTACGGCACGCGGCCAAACACCATGGCCAAGTAAGGCGACACCAGACCGCTCGAGATAACCGGGAACGCCACGCAGCACAGAATCAGCAGCGCGGCGATGGTGTTGAGCGCCATCCATTCGGTCTTATGGACATTGACCTCAACGTTTTGAGCCGTGGGGTCGACGCCCGAAAGCTTGGCAAGCCATTTACCCCAGAAGAAGAACGTCGCGGCCGAGCCAAAGGCAAGCACCATGATCATGAGCACGTTGCCGGTCTGCGCAAACGCCACCAGGGCGCCCCACTTGGACACGAGCATGCCAAACGGCGCCACGAACATACCCATGATGCCCAGCATCATCAGGCGCGTCAGGTGCGGCATGCGGCTGAACATACCGTCCATGTCCTCGATATTGCGGCTGCCGATATGATGCTCGGCCGTGCCCACGCACAGGAACAGCAGCGACTTTGCCACCGTATGGAACAGGATCAGGAAGATGGCCGCCCACACGGCCTCGGGCGCGCCGACGCCCAGGCAGGCGCTGATAAGGCCCAAGTTGGAAATGGTGGAGTACGCGAGCACGCGTTTGGCGTTGCTCTGCGAGATGGCCATGAGGGCAGCGAGCAAAAACGTGATGGCGCCCACGCTCGTGACCATAAAGCCGGTCACGGGATAGATGGCATAGAGCGGGCTCAGCTTGACCATCAGGAACACGCCGGCTTTGACCATGGTTGACGAGTGCAGCAGGGCGCTCGTGGGCGTGGGGGCAACCATGGCACCCAACAGCCAAGTGTGGAACGGCATCTGTGCGGCCTTGGTGAGCGCGGCGAGCGACAACAGGATGACCGGCATCACCAGCAGCGCGGACTGCGCGGTTCCGGCGCCGGAAAGCTCAATCATGCCCGAGATGGTCAGCGGCATGCCGTTCACGTGCAGGTACATGAGTCCGGCCAAAAACGCGATGCCGCCCAGCATGTTGAGGATGATCTGGGTAAAGGCGTTTTTAATGGCCTCGGGCGTGCGCGTGTAGCCAATCATAAGGAACGAGCACACGGTGGTGATTTCCCAGCCGCAGAACAGCCACTCAAGGTTGTCGCTCGTCACGATAACGAACATGGCCGAGAGGAACAGGAACATGAGCGCCAGGAACTGCGGGCGACGGTCGGGCGCGGTCTGCCCGCGCAGCGCGGCCTCGTGCTCGTCATGGGCCTGGAAGTCCTTCATGTAGCCCAGGGCATACACGCAGATTAGGCTACCGACGATGCCGACGGCGAGGACCATGATCACACTCATGTAGTCCAGGTAGAGCGGCGTCGCCGTGACGGCTTCGACCGCGGGCAGCGTCATGGCTGCAAAGGCGAACGAGCCCACCAGCTGGACTATGCCGAGCACCGTGGCGAGCGCGTTCCTATATTTGTACGCGTTGTACAGGATTACGGCGCACAGGATGACGTCGATGACGGAGCTGATGATCGAGAGCACATGCGAGGTGCCGGAGGCAACCTCAAAGCTCTGCGGACCCATGCCAAAAAACATGACGGCGACTACAACTGTCACCGCCATAATAATGCCGGAACCTATGAGCCCCACCGCATCGCGGGCGCGGTCGCCGCGCGCGAACAGCATGCCCAGCGCCGGTACCAGCGGAAACAGGGTAAGGAAATACAGTAGCGTCATACCATCACTCCCCCATGCAAAAACGCTGCAATTGTTTAACGTTATAGCTCAATTGATGAGTAGCGGCAGCGGGTTTTCGGTCAACTGGGGAGTTTTAGGCGTACGGGGCAAGGAGTCTGTCCGCATTGGAGCAAAGGGGCGACGCTCCCCCTATCGCAGCGGTGGGCGCACGGGCCACTGCGCGCGGTTTATTGGCCATTTTGGAGGATGTCCCGATAGGCTCGCGGCGGTCCAAAAAGTTGGCGCGGCAAGAAAAATGCGCCCCTGTGGGCGCACCATCCCGTTTGCTATTCCGCCTTTTTAACGCGCGGCTTGCGACCGCGCGGCTTATCGACCAGTGCGGCCTCACCGCTCTCGCGGTACTGACGGCACCAAGCCTTGACCGAAGACTCGCTGGGAATCTTGTGCTTGATCATGGCCTCGCGAACCGTCAAGCCGTTTTCCAGACGGTCCTTAACCACAGCGAGCTTTACGTCGTACGAATAGGTGTGATGATGCGAACCGGCATTGAGAACGGCGTCGGCACCGCCCACGGCATACGCGCGGGCCCACTGACGAGCCGTGGCCTGGGGAATGCCAAGCTCCGCGGCGAGAGCGCGATGACCGACCCCCTCTTGGAGGATCTCGACGGCGCGCTGCCTAACCTCGGGCGCATGCGTGCGAGTCCTAGTTGCTTCCGACATACCTGCCACTTCTTAGCCTTAGCCGTTAATCTGCTTTCTTACGTGCAAGTTAGATAGTAGCATTTTACCGTTTGCTCAAAGCAGTTAATTAAAATAGACGCGGCGTTATCTGGGCATTTGGCACCAAATTACGACATTTCTTTATCGATTATTTACGCTGGTAGCTGACTCGCAGCTAATCGTCATTCGCTTGTCAACAAAATTGGCATCTCTTTATGTCCTTTGGTATAGAGGATATAGTTATTAACCCCTCCCCCAATATTTTTGAGTGATCTGCAAGGCAGTAGACGTCCTCACTCCTCATGATTACCGCGCATTGCCATTCATCGGAGCAAAACAAAAAGGGCGGGACCTGCTGCGCTTGCAGGCCCCGCACCGGTTGACACCCGACGGGACACAGCCGGGCGAGACGGATCCGTGCTACCGCCCCGCCTGGCCGCGATGTTCAACTACAGCTCGTTGGCCGCGTGATACGCCGTGCGAATGGCGCTCGCAATGTCGGCGGTGCGCTCACCCGAGCAGTCGCCCACGCAGGTCACGGGCACCGTCACGCCATCCAGGTCAAACGCGTTGGCCTTGGAGCCCACGGCCATCACCACGTAATCGCAGGCGATCTTCACCGGCTCCTCGGCGCCGTCCTCGGTGGTGCGAACAGCCTCCACGCCCTCGTCGGTAATGGCGGTCAGGCGGGTCTTAACATGCTGCTCCACGTTGTGCTCTGCAAAGTCGCTCATAATCAGCGGCAGAATGGTCTCGGACTCGCCCGCGGCAATCTTGTCGAGCATCTCCACGATCGCCACCTCGCAGCCGTGCTGCAGCAGGTACTCGGCAGTCTCGGTGCCCACCAGGCCGCCGCCAATGACGGCGACGCGGCCGCTGAGCTCCACCTTGCCGGCCAGCACGTCCCAGCTCGAGACGACCTTCTCCGAGTCGGCGCCCGGAACGGGGATGACCACGTCGTGCGCGCCCACGGCCACAATCGCGGCGTCGGCGGCGTTGAGGTCCTCAGCGGTAGCGGCATGACTGAGCTCCACCTTCACGCCCAGGCCAGGCAGAATCTTCTCGTAGTACTCGACCGAGCGCATAATCTCGTCCTTGCGCGGAGGCGCAGCCGCCAGCACAATCTGGCCGCCCAGATGATCGCTCGCCTCGCAGACGGTCACGTCGTAGCCGCGCTTGGCCGCCACGCGCGCGGCCTCCAGGCCGGCGATGCCGCCGCCCACCACGGCGATCTTCTTGTCGCCCTCGCCCGGCTTGATGGCGATGGTCGCCTCGTCGCCGTTCTCGGCATTGAGCACGCACGAAATGTACTTGCGGTTTTGAATCGCATCGACGCAACCCTTGTTGCAGTTGAGGCACTCGCGGATGGGCTCACCCGTGGCGGCCTTCAGCGCAATGTCGGGGTCGCACATGAGCGAGCGGCCATAGGCGATGATGTCGGCGGCGCCGTCTTCCAGAATCTTCTCGCCGGCCTCGACCGAAACCACGCGGCCCACGGTTGCCACCGGCACGGAGACCAGGGCCTTGACGCGCTCGGCCACGGGCAGCGTCCAGTTGTAGGGCATGGCGCCCATGGGCGGAATGGTGTCGCCCATGTTGCCGGTGTGGTTGGCCTGTGCGACCTGGATCATATCGATGCCCGCGCCCTCGAGCAGCTTGGCGAACTCGCAGGCCTCGTCGGGCTGCAGGCCGCCCTTGCCGCGCGGCGTGCCGTCGGGGTTCTCCATGATCACGGGGAGCTTGTACTCCACCATCAGCTGCGGCGCGGCCTCCTTAATGGCGGCGACGACCTCCAGCGCGTAGCGAACGCGGTTCTCGAACGAACCACCGTACTCGTCGGTGCGCTGGTTGAGGATGGCCGAGCACAGCGAACCCACCAGGCGGTCGCCGTGGACCTCGATAGCGTCGATCCCGGCCTGCTGTGCGCGAGCGGCCGAGGCAGCGATGGCCTCCTTGATCTGGGTGAGCTGCTCTACGCTCGCCTCGTTCACAAAGTGCTGCATGTCGTGATGCAGCTTGGCGTAGGCCTGGTTGCGGATCTCGTTGGACTCGGCCATCTTGGCGGCAAAGGTCTCCTCGTCGCCGGCGGCCTTGGCCTCCTGCGCGGCCTTGGCGGCGGCCATGGATCCCATGACCATGCGGCCGACACCGGGCACATCGTACTCGGGGTGGAACAGCTGCAGCGCGACCTTGGCGCCGTGCTTGTGGACGGCGTCGGCCAGCGCCTTAAACGTGGGGATCTGGGCGTCGGTTGCCAGCTTGGGCGTGGGGCTTGCGGTCATGACGGGAGCGACGTCGCCGATGACGATGTAGCTCACGCCGCCACGGGCCAAGCGCTCGTAAAAAGCCAGGCTGCGCTCGCCGATGGAACCGTCACGCTCCTCGTAGCCGGTGGTCAGCGGCGGAAACATAATGCGGTTCTTGAGCTCAAGGGGGCCAACCGTAATGGGCTGGAGCAGCTTGGATGCAGGTGTGGTCATGGACATTCCTCTCTTGTAGGCGCGGCGGCGATAATGCCGCGTAGTTATCTAGAGGATATGGCATGGGAATACAGCAGCGCAACGGAAATCGGCGGACAGCAGGTAGCGGCAGGTGGATGGGATGAGCCCAACAGCGGGTTTTTCTCGATCTGTAACACCTAGCCGCCTAAATCGGGTCTAGATGTTACAGATCGAGATTTTGTTTGAGAGGCCAAGAATTGGACCGAGAACACGGTCCCGGAATAACAAAAAAGCTCGTCGGCTAGGCCGACGAGCTGCAAGTTCTTGGTCGCGGGGGCAGGATTTGAACCTACGACCTCCGGGTTATGAGCCCGGCGAGCTACCAGACTGCTCCACCCCGCAATGTCTGGGCGCCTCATGTGCGCAAGAAAGAATATTACGCGGGAGTTCGGTAAACGGCAAGGAAAAACTCGTGGAGCATAATTCCTTCATATTTAAACCCCTCAGCCCCTATCACCGTAAACGAATCGCAGCCGAGTGCCGTCGGCGACGCGTATACAATGGTGCGCGTCCTTTTATGCCAACACTGGGAGTAGACATGCTGCTCGCTATCGATATGGGAAACACGCAGACGGCCATGGGCCTGTTTGACGGAGACGAGCTGGTGCAGTCGTGGCGCATGCCCACCGACCGCTCCTATACCGCCGACGAGATCCATGTGCGCCTGATGGGTTTCTTTAAGATGTACGGCCTTTCGCTCGACGCGGTCGACGCGATCGCCTTTGCCGGCGTGGTGCCGCAGCTCTCGCGCGAATGGCACGCCGTGGCCGACCGCATTGCCGCGGACGCCATCGTCATCGGGCCGCAGACGGCCGCGGTGACCAA
>ADJT01002451.1_pt1 | contig 13572 bp, 11 predicted proteins | sample 268108 | NCBI WGS metagenome assembly ADJT01 (sample SAMN00007487, study PRJNA43253) | human gut metagenome | isolation source: feces sample TS29
GAACAGGAAAGCCGAATGCATATCAAAGAAAATTTGCCGGACGCCGGGACTTCCATGGTGGGGATATTTGTAATTACCTCAGTGACGGCAGTTACTATTTTCCGTTCATTATTTACCGGGAACAAATCAAAAATCACAATAATCTTTCCATGGCAAACCGTGGTTTTGAAAACCCGTGTGAAGTCATCGTAAAGGATCATGAAGGACTTGTGTATTTGGCGGTCAAAACCGTATCCGCCCAGTCCATGTCCAGCAAAAATAAAATGGAAGGACGCATTCAGAAGCTGCAATACTTATATGACGGAGAATTCCGTGACGGCGGCATTGACGGGCGTTATGTGTTTTTTCCGGTAACGGCGCTGCGGTTTATCTCTATGGGAAAAGGCCGGGATACCCTGCTGCACGGAAGCGTATGCCTGAAAATGCAATGCAGTGTTGGGGATATGCATATGCCGGAGAGTACGGCTGTTTTCACCATGTTCATCCATTAAAAGCGGCTGATTCAGAAGAAACGAAAAATTTTTTGGAGCAGTTTGCAACAACACTGATTTATCAGTCATAATCGAGGTTTAGGAGCTTTTTAGCCCTCCGATGGGCTGTTTGGAGCAATTCTGCAACAGAAAATCCATTGACAACAAAATAGTAACTGGCTATACTGAATTTGCTTTAAGGAAAATGCGGATTATAAAAGCAGTGTGTTTTATCATTCGCAGCCCTGTTTTGGTCTTTGAGGCCGGACAGAAAAGTAACAGCAGAGCAGAGCCAAAAGCAATATGACAACAACGATCCCCTCCTAAAAACTCCGAAAGGAGCAATTTTTTAGGAGGTTGGTTAGCATAACCTAACTCAGGCGGATAACCTTTTGCCTCTGCCCGTTTATATCAGGGAAACAAGCGTGTTAACTTGTTCTCTTGACCAGAACATCGCAAAAGGAGGAGTGGTGCGCGATATCTTTTATGATGCCGTAGAAACGGCATTATTTTTCACCAAGCGGTTAGATTATGCTAACCAAAACATTGTATTTATGAAAGAATGGAGGTAGACACAATGACAACAACGAAACAGTCATGGCTTAAACGAAGTTTGGCTATGCTGCTGGCAGTCATGATGGTTATGAGTATGGGCGTGACCAATGCGTTTGCGGCGGACAGCGGTTCAGAAGAATCGAATGTTCCTGTGATTTCGTTGGGCAAAAGTTCTCAGACCAGCACGAAAGTAAACGACGTAAAGGATGGGGAAAGCGTAGCATGGGTTCAAAAGAACTATATTAAAGTATCAGCTATGGATGGTGCTTCAGAATACTACTATTACGCCAGCTTAACCGCGCAGGAGTCGATTACTGCAGAAAAGATTAAGTCTGAAGGCCAAAAAAATTGAACCTGATACTTTTGCAGAACTTGAAGTAAAGCCGGGGTATTCGGGAGGAACCATTTATCTTTATGCAGTAGCAGTAAAAGGCAATAGCTTTTCGGAAATTGCCGAGAGTACATATGTACTTAATGAGGTTTCCATCACAGCAAAAGCGCCTACAACCGAGTACAGTGTATATATTGCGGGAGATACCGCAACAGTGTCTTTTTCAGCAGTGTCTGAAGCGGTTGAGTTGGCGATTAGCCCCTCCTATTATTACAGCATAGATGGCGGGGAAAGAATTGCTCTCGATAAGGATGCTATGACCGTCACGGTTTCTTCGGAAGAAGCAGCAACAAAGACGGTTACCTTTTATATTGTACCGAAAGACGGCGATGATTTTACGGAAACCGCAACGCTGGAAATTCCTTTTTTAGCAGCGGCGGAGGATATTACCGTCACGGATAATGACAAAAGTGAATCAAAATCCTTCCCCAGTAAATATATCGTGGAAATCGACACTTACCTGACAAAGAACGGTATTAAAAACGCAACGGTTACCTTAAACGAGGATATCCCGGCAGAGGATTTCACATCGCCACTGGTGGTTCCGGTAGATACCACATTTATATTGGATTTGAATGGGCATAAGCTGGAAACCACAGCCGCTGCCAGCGCAATTCAGTATCAGGGAAAAGGCGTTGAATTGACCATTCAAGATTCCTCTTCTGGCAAAACTGGCTTGATTTCCGCCGCCAGAGCAGTTGTCGGAGGTGCGTCATCGTATCAGGTGGCAACGGTGACAGACCCAACGGAAATCAACATCACCGCCGGAACGCTGAAAACAAGTGGCAGCAGTTATAGTGTTGTGGATTATTCTCAGCGGTATGTCAATGTGACGATCACCGGGGGAACCTTTGAAGGAACGACGAGCGCGGTATTTAAGGGAAGCAACACATCCGCTTTGGAAATCGACGATTGTACAGTAACGACCTCCGGTCAGATTTTCAATCCCGCTTCGGGAAAAGTCACGATAAACGGCGGAAGCTATACGACGAGCGGAAGCTGCGTGGCGGACGCATTTACGCAAGGTTTTATCAACGGAGGAAAATTCTATTGCAGCAATACGGACATAAGCAGCGTTTTTTATACATATGAAGGCTCTCTCTCTTTTTCAGAAGGAAAATATTTAGCTTATAATTCAGAAGAGAAATGCTGGCAGCTGTATGACATCCCCGAAGCGGAGGATTCCGGCAGTTTACTGGTAACCCCTGTGGGCGGGGTGGAAACGCAGTATTCTTCGGTAACTGCTGCATTTAAAGCGTTGGAGGAAAATGGTGGAACCATCAAGCTTGAAAGCGACAGTTCCCTGAAGAACGGTTCGGCTTTGAATATTCCGAAAGATAAAGAGATTACACTGGATTTGAACGGTCACCGATTGTCTTTGCAACCGTATGATGATACCATCAGAATGATCCAAGTGGATGGGACATTGATCATTCAAGATAGTGCGGGAAAAAGCGGCGAACTGGCGTTTTCTGATACGACAAACGTCGGAATAACCCTCGGAATGACAGGGGAATTCTATTTGAAAAGCGGTACGCTTTCCGGCTGTAATACAACGATGATTATGCTTGGACAGATGTATAGCAACGGCGGCATTACAATAGAAGGCGGCATTGTGCGTCCGGCAATGAACGGGAACGGCATAGCTGCGAATCTGGATTATGATTTGCAACTGGGCGCAAAGGTTGATATTTCTGGCGGGACGATTCAGGTAAGCGGTTCGGGAGTTGCTTTGGCGTCACGGACGATAGAGGTACATATACATGGAGACGCTGCTTTGACATCCGATGGGAATAATGCTGTCAGTATCACGATGGGGAAATCAGAGATTTCTGGAAATGCGGTTATCAGCAGTGAAAATTCTAGTGCAGTAAGCTATCTGAGCGGCGGTACGCATATAATTTCCGGAAATGCGTCGATCCGTCAAACGGGTGGAGAAACGACGGATTACGCTGTTTATGTTGGACCGACGGAAGCGATGACCGTTACGATTGAAGACAATGCAAGAATCGAATCGGCGACGGGATATGCCGTTCGCAATCAAAATGTAAGCGGGAGGCAAGCGGTCGTCAATATAAACGGCGGTCATTACAAATACGGGGCTTTGCCATTTGAGGACAGCAAAGCGGTAACGTATAAAACGGAGGACGGCAATACCTATATTCTGAATCCTACGGCGAATGCAAGTGGAAATTACACCGGTTACCACAGCTTGGTTACCCGTACCTCATTAAACTGGTCTGATACGACGACTACACCGCCAACACCGAAAACCTATCAGGATTTTGAAGATTTGAATTACGCGATTGCGGCGGCGGAAGCTGCACTGAAGAACAGCGAAGCCTATACCACCGACACGGTACAGGCTGTACAAACTGCTTTGGAAAGCGCAAAGAACACTCTGACAAACGAGAACGCAAACCAGGCGGAGATTGATTACTTTTGTCTCTCCCTAAATGAAGCGGTAGCAGGGCTGCGTGGAACCTCTGAATTCGATCCGTCCAATATGGCGGATGGAACCTATAAAGTCGATATATCCATGTATGTCACTGGAACGCAGAACGCCTCTATGACTTCAGGCGCTGTCGATAGTACAGCGACCTTGATTGTAGAAAATGGGAAAGCGACCTTGCAGTTGTCTTTCCATCCTACACAGGTAATGAGTTTATGGGGGCATCTGACGGATCTGTGGATTTATAAAGGTTTAACAGCAGCGGAGAATCAGAGTAATGCTAAGAACTGGAATGGAGATGTCTCTACACGGTATGATTACATGGATGATACAACCGTGCTAAGCTACTACACCGTGGCAGAGAACAATCCCTCAATACCCGTTCCGTGCGCGGAGGGGCATGCGCATACATCTGAGTGCTATCCGTATGTAATATCGATGCCACTGAAGTACATCAATACAACCAATGACAGAGGAAATGTTTATGTACTGCGTGTTTCCGTCGATAAAATGACGGCAAACGGTGTGGGCGATCAGAATGTAGACATGAATGTAAAATGGGGAACGCTGACCGCAGTCAGCCTGAAGCCTACCCTTTCTTTAAACGCTTATGAACTTTCCATGATGGTAGGGGAAAAAGAAACCGTAACTGCTACCCTCAAGGGTGCAGACGGCTATGCTGTCACCAAATGGGAAAGCGGCAATCCTTCTGTTGCTGCTGTTGACAACGGTAAAATCACTGCAAAGGGCGAAGGCACCGCGACCATTACCGTGACTGCGACCAAATCCGGTGAAGCCGACCTCACCAAGACCATTTCTGTGACCGTCGCGCCTGCCGGCAGCGAAGCAGTGAAAGCGGAAACAACCGTGAACGGCAGTGCTGAAACAATTACTGTTTCCGGCGATTTCCTCACCAGCGGAGGATCCGACAATGTTGAAGTAAGCGGAGATACCGTTACGATTGACGCAGCATCCGCAGCATCCGGTATTACCTCCTCTAAGGTCATCATCCCGCAGAAAACTGCCGAGGCTCTTATGGGCAAAACCGTAGTTGTGAAAACCTCTGCCGGTTCCGTTACATTGGACAGCGCCCTGATTGCTCAGATTTCCAAAGTAAACGGCGGAGCAACATTAAGCATTTCCGAAGCATCGGTTCCGGTCGGACTTGGAACCTTCTCCTCTGCTTATGAACTGACCCTTGAGGATAAAAACGGCGATACAGTGGAATTCGGTGAAGGCAAAGCGACTGTAACGGTGACTTCCGAAGACGCAGTCAGCTATGCTTACTGCATTGCAAACGGCCAGCGTACAGAGCGCGTGGCAGTTTCCACCAGCGGGGATCAGGTGAGCTTCACCGTTTCCCACTTCTCTCTGTGGGCATTGAGCGACAGAGAGTATGAAACAGGCGGAGAAGCAGGCACTGGCTTCTTCTTGGAGGACGGCAACTACTATGTAGACATTGACCTTTGGAAATCAGATTCCAACGAAGCATCTATGGGCAATGTAGCCTTCAAGAACAACGGCAAAGCTTTGATCACTGTGAAGAACGGAAAGATTACAAGAGTACAGATCGGAACCAATCCTGTTGATATTGATCCGTACCACAGCGCCATCATCAAGTTTGAGCTGGCAGACGGAACGGCGGTAAGTATTGACGCAACAGGCGAACTGACTACTGTTCCTGCAAACAAGAATTACACCTATATTAAGCTGGTAAGCTTCAACCTTCCTGATTCGGCTCAGCCGGATATCAGCGACGCTATCACCTATGTGCCTGTAAACTTCTATGTGCCCGATACACCGATGGATGCGGCGGTAGGAGAAACACTGACAGCAAGATTGCGCTTTACCTGGAGTACGGCAACGAAAACCGATGATACATCCCTGAAGGTAGATGATACTTCGGCGGCAGGCGACAGCGATATTACCGGAGAGGAAATCGTAGATGTGAACCTGACAGATGAAGCTACTGGAATCAAGCTGGAGACCAATTCCGGAATCCTTAGCGATAAAGCAGTTCTTTCAGTATCCAAACTGACACAGGGAGCTGACTACGATATTGCTCTGAAAGCGATGAACGGCGTAGAAGGCAGCTGGAGCCTTTACAAGATCACAACATTGGTAGAGGGTGTGGAAACGGCACCGCTTGGCTCTGTGCTTCTGTACATCCCGTGCGGTGAGGACGGACTGACACTGTACCGTGTGAATGCGGACGGAAGCAAGACTTTGGTAAAAGGTGAAGTGCAAAACGGCTACTATGTAGTCCGCACCACCAGTCTGGGGCTGTTCGCTATGGTAGGCGAAGTGACAGGAGGCGGCAATTCCGGTCAGAACCAAAACGGAGATACAACAATCCCGCAGACAGGAGACAGCACAAATGTACTTCCTTTTGCACTCCTCGCGCTGGCTTCTGGCGGCATGATCGGCGTTCTGTTTATCAGCAGAAAGCGTAAGACAGTGAAATAAAAAAGACTGCATATTGCATGTAAAAAAGCAATGGCCGGGTTGCCGAAATTCGGCGCCCGGCTGTTTGCTTTATCACGAAAAGGAGGCCTGCTTTATGATAAGCAGAAGAAAAAAGATTTTCTCCTTTGGTATTACAGCGGTGCTGCTTGTCGGACTTTTTCTCTTTTCCGTCAATACCGGCAGTTTAAAGGTGACACCTCTGGAACTTTTCAAAGGACTGTTTGTTGCATACAACGAAAACGTGGCGACCATATTTGATCTGCGTTTTCCCCGTATTTTTATCGCAATGTTCGGCGGAGCTGCCATGGCAGTTTCCGGCGTGCTTTTACAGGCTGTGATGAAAAACCCGCTGGCTGATCCGGGAATTATCGGTATCAGCTCAGGAGCCAGCCTTGTAGCGGTGCTGATTACCGCATTTTCCCGGCGTTATACTTCTTTACGCCCTGTTTGCGTTTTTGGGCGGTATGATCGCATTTTTACTGGTGTATTCTCTCTCCTGGAAGGGTGGGCTATCCCCCCTGCGCATCATTCTGGTGGGTGTAGCGGTCAATGCCATGTTTACCGGACTGATGAGCGCGTTTAACTCCGGAACAGGAAGCAATTATTCGGGGGTTGCCAGCATCGTAAATGCCAATATCACCATGAAGACCTGGGATGATCTGCAAACTTTATTATTGTACGGCGTAGTAGGATTGATCGCTTCGTTCTTCGTGCTCGGTCAGTGTAATCTGCTGGCTCTGGAAGACAAGACAGCAAGAAGCCTCGGCGTCAATGTCAATAAAAGCCGTATCGTGATTTCGGTTATTGCAGTACTGTTGGCGGGCATTTCTACGGCGGTGATCGGTCCCATCAGCTTTTTAGGATTGATCGTACCACATATTGCAAGGCTTTTGGTAGGAAGCAATCATAAAATATTGGTTCCTTATACGATCCTGCTGGGTGCTTTTACTCTGCTTTTAGCGGATACGGTTGGGCGTACCATTGCAGCGCCTTATGAAATCAGCGCTTCGGTCATTATGTCCGTGGTAGGAGGCCCGTTCTTTATTATTCTGCTGAGGAGGTCAAGACAAAACTATGGCCAATAATATTTTTACCGTAAAAAATCTCTCTTTTTCCTACGGAAAGCAGCAGGTGCTGAACGGATTGGACTTTTCTCTTCACGAGGGGAAAATTACCACATTGATCGGTGCAAACGGATGCGGAAAATCCACATTGTTTAACCTGATGACAAAAAACTTAAAGCCGGATCAGGGGGAAGTTTTTCTGAGAGAGGAAAATATCGCAAATTTGCGTTTAAAAGATTTTGCCAGAGAAGCGGCGATTGTCCATCAATACAATACGGCGCCGCCGGATCTTACGGTCGAAAAGCTTGTAAGCTATGGGCGAACGCCCTATCACACCATGGGGCTTTCTTCGGATCCACAAAAAGATGAAGAAAAAATACAGTGGGCGCTGGAAATCACCCATACAAGCAAGCACAAGGATAAACCGGTAACAGAGCTTTCCGGCGGGCAAAAACAGCGTGTGTGGATTGCCATGGCGCTGGCACAGGACACAAAGGTACTGTTTCTCGATGAACCGACCACCTATCTGGATGTCCGTTATCAGCTACAGATTTTAAAACTCATTCAGAAGCTGAACCGGGAGTACGGTATTACCATCGTTATGGTTCTCCACGATATCAACCAGTCGCTGTATTACAGCGACGAAATCGTAGCGATGAAGGACGGACGAATTATTGCTCACGGTTTACCGGAGGAAATCATTTCAAAGGAACTTGTCAAAGAGGTATACGGCGTCGATCTGACCATTCAGTCAGTAGATGGAAAACCTTTTGTGATCCCGGTATAAGGGGTAACCCTGAATACATGGAAAGGAGGCATAAGCCGTATGAAACAAAGAAAAACGGTGGAGGATTATCTGAAAGCCGTATATTTGCTGAAAAAGCAAAACAGCTCCGTACGTGGTGCGGATATTGCAGCAGAGCTTCATGTGTCGCGTCCTACAGTTTCCGTTTCGCTGAAAGAGTTGGAGAAGGAAGGTTACCTTTTTTTAGACGATATCCGGGAAGTACATCTCACGGATAAGGGGCAAACCGTTGCCAGAGAAACTTATGAGCGCCACCAGACATTCCAGTCTCTTTTAGAAGATCTGGGCGTGGATGGGAAAACTGCGGCGGAGGATGCCTGCCAAATGGAACATGCCGTGAGTCAGAAAAGCTATGAAGCGCTGAGAAAGTGGACGAACAGAAAGAAGGCGAGCGGCTGTGAATAATGCCATGCAATCCCTTTTTTACGGTTTTACATCAGCACTGCTTGTGATAGCGGTTGCCGCTCTGTGTATAGGCGTTAAGAAAGTGATGAAAAAAATAACAAAAGGCGGACGAAAATATGATGATCAATAAACGGCTCATCGGTACCGTTGCCGAGAGCAAAAAATACATAGTGGGAAATGTAATTTTACAGTGGTGTTCCCTTGCGGCCAATATCGCCCTGATGCTCAGTATTTCCCGGATGCTTGCAGAGCTTTTCAGGGGTTCGGCCTCGGCGCAGCTTTTAACAATTACGGGAATCGTTGTGCTTTTGGCGTTGGCAGTCCGGTTTTTCTGCTCCATCGGTGCCGCCAAAATGGGGTACTTTTCCTCCAAAGCAGTCAAAAAGACCCTGCGTGAGAAGATCTATCAAAAACTCCTGCGGCTTGGAAATTCCTACAGCGAGCAGGTAAAAACTTCGGAAGTGGTGCAGGTGGCGGTGGAAGGTGTGGATCAGTTGGAAACCTATTTCGGCGCGTATCTGCCTCAGTTTTTTTATGCGATGCTGGCGCCGCTTACGTTGTTTGTTGTTCTATGTTTTGTGAATGTACCGGCGGCTGTGGTACTGCTTATCTGCGTGCCGCTGATCCCCGTGGCCATTGCGGCAGTACAGACCTGGGCGAAAAAACTGCTCTCCAAATACTGGGGACAATACACGGAACTGGGCGATACCTTCCTTGAAAATTTGCAGGGCCTAACCACCCTCAAAATCTATCAGGCGGATGAGTTTAAGCAGCAGGAAATGAACGAGCAGGCGGAAAAATTCCGCAAAATCACCATGAAAGTGCTGACCATGCAGTTAAACTCCATCACCATTATGGACCTGATTGCTTACGGCGGTGCAGCGCTGGGCGTCATTATGGCGGTGACCCAGTACCAAAGCGGAGGCGTTTCCCTTGAGGGATGTCTGCTGATTATCCTGTTGGCAGCGGATTTCTTTATCCCCATGCGGCAGCTGGGCTCCTTTTTCCATATTGCCATGAACGGCATGGCGGCCAGCGACAAGATTTTTCGTCTGCTGGATCTGGAAGAAACAAAGCTTGAGATTACTGAAAGTTTCCCGTCGGAGCATACAATCCGCTGCTCCGGTCTCTCCTTTTCCTATGAGCCGGACCGGGAAATCCTACATAATGTTGACCTCGCCTTCCATCAGGGCAGCTTTACGGCATTGGTGGGTGAAAGCGGCTGCGGTAAATCCACACTGGCTTCGATCCTGATGGGAAGAAACAGAGGATATACCGGTAAGGTAACAGTGGGCGGCGTGCCCCTTTCCTCCATTCAGGAAGAAAGCCTTCTGCGGAACATCACCTACATCAGCCATCAGAGCTACCTGTTCAAGGGCACGGTGCGGGATAATTTGCTTATGGGAAAACCCGCCGCTTCTGATGAAGAACTGTGGGCCGTGCTTTCCAGAGTAAATCTCGCTGCGTTTTTGAAAGCGGAACAGGGGCTTGATACCCGGCTTTTGGAAAAAGCGTCAAACCTCTCCGGCGGGCAGTGCCAGCGGCTGGCGCTTGCAAGGGCGCTTTTGCACGACAGCCCTGTTTATATTTTTGATGAAGCCACCTCCAACATTGATGTGGAGAGCGAAAACGATATTATGCGTGAAATCCATGAGCTGGCAAAAAGCAAAACGGTGATCCTCGTTTCCCACCGGCTTGCCAATGTAGTGGGCGCCGACCATATTTATGTGCTCGATCACGGAACCGTTGCAGAAAGCGGGTCTCATGAAGAACTGCTTTCCCGCCACGGTCTGTATGAACGGCTGTGGACCGCCCAGCAGACATTAGAGCAATTTGGAAAGGAGTGTGCAGGCGTATGAAAAAGCGAAGCGGATTTGCCGTTATGGCACGGCTGATCGGACTGGTAAAACCCCTGAGTGGTTACATGGTGCTGGCTGTTTTGATGGGACTCATCGGACATTTGTGCGCCGCTTTTATTACGATCTTCGGCGGATACGGCGTGCTGGCGGCTCTGCGTTTTGATATTCCGCTTGCCCTGACGGCAGTTTTTGTTTCCGTTCTTGTCTTCGCCCTTCTCCGGGGATTTCTGCGGTATGCAGAGCAGGCGTGCAACCATTTTATTGCATTTAAATTGCTGGCACTGCTGCGCGACCGGGTGTTCCGCGCGCTGAGAAAGCTCTGTCCGGCAAAACTGGAAGGCCGGGACAAGGGGGATTTGATCTCGGTAATTACCTCCGATATTGAACTGCTGGAGGTGTTTTATGCCCACACCATCTCCCCGGCTGCCATTGCACTGCTGTTTACCATCGTCATGTGCCTGTTTATCGGCTCGTTCCATTGGATTCTGGGCGTGATCGCACTGGCAGCATATCTGATCGTGGGAATCGTAATTCCAATGGTGATATCCAGATGCAGCGGGGATGACGGACTGCGTTTCCGAACCAAATCCGGTGATCTTTCGGGTTTTGTACTCGATAGTCTGCGGGGGCTTTCCGAAATTCTTCAGTATGGGCAGGGGAAAAAACGCCTTGCCAAGATGAACGAAAAGACGGATGAACTCTCCCGAGACGAAGAAAAAATGAAACGGATCGCCGGTCGAAATACGGCAATTACCAATACGGTGGTGTTAGCATTTGATCTTATCATGCTGTTTGCCTCGGCCTTGCTGTATCAAAGCGGCGCAGTGGGCTTTGACGGCGTTTTGATCCCTACCCTGGCGCTGTTTTCCTCCTTTGGTCCTGTGATCGCTCTGGCGGCGCTGGGAAGTACGCTTCAAAACACGTTTGCCGCCGGCAACCGGGTATTGGATATTCTGGACGAAATGCCGGTAGTAGAAGAAATCACCGGGAAACCGGAAATCACATTCTCCGGCGCAAAGGCGGAACACGTTTCCTTCTCTTACGGCAATGAGACTATTCTTTCGGATGTATCGGTGACCATTCCGGAAAACGCCGTAGTAGGGATTGTGGGCAGAAGCGGAAGCGGAAAATCCACCCTGTTAAAGCTTCTAATGCGGTTCTGGAAGGTGCAGAAAGGCAGCGTGGAGCTTTCCGGCAGATCGGTAGAAGAGATCAACACCAAAAACTTGCGGGAACTGGAAAGCTTTGTCACCCAGGAGACTCAGCTGTTCCACGACAGCATCAAAAACAACCTGCGGATTGCCAAACTGTCGGCCACCGACGAAGAGATCGAAGCTGCCTGTAAAAAGGCTTCCGTCCACGATTTTATTATGACGCTTCCAAAAGGCTACGACACGCCGGTAGGCGAATTGGGCGATACTCTTTCCGGCGGCGAGCGTCAGCGGCTGGGACTGGCGAGGGCATTTTTGCACGACGCACCCTTCATGCTGTTGGATGAACCAACCAGCAATCTGGACAGCTTAAACGAAGCGGTAATCTTAAAATCCCTCAGGGAAGAACGGACAGGCAAAACCGTGGTGCTGGTTTCCCACCGGCAGTCCACCATGCGCATCGCCGATACCGTCTATTCGGTGGAACACGGGAGGATGAGCTGATGAAAAGCACAGCCAATAAGCGCGAACGGGAAAAGCGGATGGTGTCAGAGATGATTGCCCTGTACTGCCGCAAAAAACATCACACCAAAGGCGGCCTTTGCCCCGAATGCGCAGAGCTGGAATCTTATGCCCGGATGCGCAGCGACAAGTGCCCGTTTATGGAGACCAAAACCTTTTGCTCCAACTGCAAGGTGCATTGGCTACAAACCGGTTATGCGGGAGAAAATCCGGGAAGTCATGCGGTTTTCTGGACCGAGGATGTTGTTTTCCCATCCGGTGATGGCTATTTCCCATGTAATAGAATCGAAAAAAGAGAAAAAACGACTGGAGGAATCAAGGTGAAAATAAAGAAGATTTTATATGTGATTTTAGGCTGTATCGGTTTGGCACTCGGAGCCGTTGGGGCCATACTGCCGCTTCTTCCGGCCTTTCCGTTTTTGCTTTTGGCGGCGTTTTGCTTTGCCAAAAGTTCCGAAAAACTGCACCGTTGGTTTACGGGAACAAAGCTGTATAAAAATAATCTGGAAAGCTATGTAAAAGGACAGGGCATGACGTGGAAGACCAAAATCCGGATTATGATTACCGTGACGGTTCTAATGTCGATCGGCTTTATTATGATGCATGCTGTTCCGGTGGGAAGGATCGTTCTGGCTTGTGTTTGGGTATTCCATATCCTTTACTTTGTTTTCCGGGTAAAGACTATTAAACAAACCAATGGTAATCGCTAACATATGAAATGACTTATCCTGAAGGAGGTTAAGAAAGGAAAGCAAAATAAAACTCCTCCAATTAGGGGAGTTTTACCGTGTTTCATTTAGAGATATCGGGTATATATAATTTATGTACAGTAAGCGCTTTTGTCTACGGACAATTGCGCTTTTTTTATTTTCCATCGAGCAAGTTCTGGCTGATAACCCATAGCGGTCGGTCGCCTCCCCCGACAATCTGAATTTTCAAAAAATTTCAGATTGATCGGAGGAAATAACTATGGCATACAACAAAGCTAAAGCGGAAAAAGAATGGCTCCGCTGGAAAGAAGCAGAAGAAAAGAAACTCAGAGAACTCGGCGTGGATGAGGAAACCATCCAGCGCCTGCATACATACGACTGGGCTCAGTTTAATAAGGAACGCCAATACCTACAGCGACAGGTGGAATGGTCGCCCTATGTGGACTGGGTATCGGCACAGGATTTGGAACTGCCTGTTGAGGATACTAAATCCTTGCTGGATAGTATCGAGGACATGGAACTTTTTTCTTTGTTACATACTGTGGACAAGCTCACCCTCGAAATTCTCTTTATGAAAATGGATGGATATAGCAGCAAAGAAATAGCGTCTGCTTTTGGAATGGATGAGTACGCTGTCAATATGCGAATTTACCGCCTAACGAAAAAAATAAAAAATATTTATGACCTGCGTTATATTCCGCCTCTTTTCATGGGCTATGGGG
>ADJT01012994.1_pt1 | contig 13535 bp, 7 predicted proteins | sample 268108 | NCBI WGS metagenome assembly ADJT01 (sample SAMN00007487, study PRJNA43253) | human gut metagenome | isolation source: feces sample TS29
TGGGATGAATGGAGGGACGAACGGACAGTCTGCCAGCGGGGCGGCTGCATGGTCGTGCCTGGTGCGGTCGTTTCGCCGGGTCATACTAGGCGTCTGAGGCGCCTGTCGTGCAGGGCGCCCCATAACTCGCCATGTACGCTGATGCGTACCTGGCTCAGACAGATGGGGCTTACTCTGCGGCTTGTGGCCGCAGAGTACCTTCCCGCCAGGTGCCTCAGGTGCCAAGTATGACCAGCGGCTTACTCCGACGCACCGGGTCCCGACCATGCAGCCGCCCTGCTGGCAGTCTGTCCGTTCTGGTTTTGGGGTGTGAGGGAGTGGTGGTTTGCCGCTTTTGAATTCGTCTTTTGAGCCTGGGAGGGCTCGGGAGGTTGTTGAGGGGTTTGTGGATGTGGATTTGAGGAATATTGCGCGGGCTGAGCTTTTTTATTTTACGGGGCAGGCGGAGGAGTGTTGTGAGATCACGAGGGGGTATCTGTCCAGCAGGGTTATTGAGCTGAAGCTTTCGGCGTGTATTTTGTATGGGTATTCTAATCTGTCGCTGGGGAATGTGGCGGCGGCTAAGCGGGGGATGGAGGGAATCCAGTCCTGTTTGAAGCTGGCTATGAAGAAGAAGGTTCCTAAGGATGTTTATGCGTCCTGTCTTCTGGCGGGGTATGTGGGGGCGGTTTTGCTTCATCTGCCTACGGATGGGATGCCTGCTTTTGGGGAGTACAGCAGGATGCTTCCTGAGGGGCTGAGGCTTTTTGCCACGTATGTGATGGCTCACCATACTTATCTTAACGGGGAGATATGGAGTGCTTATGGGATGGGGAAGGCTGCTTTGTTTATGGCGGAGAGGTCGTATCCGATCAGTATGACGTATATCCACTGTATGATGGCGGTGTGTGCGATCAATCGGAAGCATAAGCAGGAGGAGATGCTCCGGAGCTGGGAGCTGGCGAAGATGGATGGGTTTCTGGAGCCTTTTATTGAGCATCATGGGCTTTTGCGGGGGCTGGTCGAGGCTTGTATCCGGAACCGGGATCCGGAGGCGTATCAGCGTATCACGGAGGGTGTGATTTCTTTCAGCAGGGGCTGGATGGCGCTTCATAATCCGGAAAACCGGAGAAAGGTTACGGGGGAGCTGTCGACGATGGAGTTTTCTATTGCCATGCTGGCAAGTGGGGGATGGACCAATAAGGAGATCGGAGAGCATCTGGGGATTTCCATTAATACTGTTAAGCATTACCTTACGGATATCTTTTGCAAGCTGAATGTCAAGAAGCGGGATGAGCTGAAAAAATTTATGTTAAAATAGTGACAGAGGCACTTTTTTTTGAAAAAACGGGCCTTACAAAACAACTGGTAGTGTTGTATAATAAATATCACGAATAGTCAGATTTTATCGGAGAAATCAGACGAAAAGAACCAGTAAACGAGTAAGTTAAGAAGGAGGAGTTGAAGACTGATTCTCGATAGCATCTGATAATGTCAATATCCTTACCAAAAATGCCTGGTATATTGACACTACAATCACATAAGGGTAAAATATTGAAAAGGTGTAACCTGTTTACTCACCGGCTAAAAACATGAAGCTTTTTTAAGAGAAAGGAATATAAACAGAAGTAAAGTAATAAGAAATACAGTACACGTTAATGCACACATAGGAAAGCGGGAAAGGTATGAAAAAATTAAGGAATAATAAGATCAGAAAACTCCTGGCATTTATGGTGGCTTTGGCGTTGATGGTATCCTGTATGCCGAGTGCATATACGATCTCCGCGAGTGAGGCGTTCGGAGATGGAACGGAGGATATATTTACAGATGGCGAAATTACATCTGAACCAGCGGCCGAAGAATCGACACCGGATGTAAGCAGCGCTGACCAGGAGGAAACGGAACAGGCGCAGCAATCGACGCTTACATATGAAAATGATTCTGTTAAAGTAACAGCAGAGGCACTGGAGGACGGAGCTCTTCCGCAGAATACAGCATTGAAGGCTGACGGCGTAAACGAGAATTCATCCGTATCTTATGATACAGTTTCTCAGAAGCTTTCAGCAGCAGCTACAGACAAGGGCAGCAGCCTGAGAGGTTTTTTTGCGTATGATGTGTATTTTGCTGATGGCGACGGAAACAGAGTCGAGCCGAACGGCAGAGTCAGAGTAACTTTTGAGTACAAGACACCGGCAGCACCGGAGCTTACCGATGCAGCCAGCACGAGTGTAACCGTTGAGAAGCTTCATTATAACAGCAGTACCGGTGATACTGATGTTAACACCTTACAGGCCAACGAAGATCTGAAGGTTCTGAATGTCAACGAGGGCAAACAGATCCAGACACTTCAGGTTGAGACTGGCAACGCAGCTGTTTTTGCCGTTATGTGGGATTCTCCTGAGACAGCAGATGTCGAGGCGGAAGCTGTTTCTGGTAATGAGGACGAGGTGCCTATCGCATCAGAGGAGCTTACGGACGGAATGGATATTTCGGACGAGCCTGAGCAGGATGCAGCAGAGACACCGGCAGCAGAGAATCCGGAGGTAACTCCTGATGCAGAGCCTTCTAAGGAGCCGGCAGTTGAGCCGACAGAGGCTCCGGCGGAGAATCCGGATGCTGAACCTACCGAAGCGCCGGCAGAGGATCCGGATGTGGTGGAAGAACCGGCAGAGGATATTGAGAGCCCGGATGAGGTTCCGGCAGCAGATGAGAATGGTGAGACAAGCCTGATCGAGGTTCTGGGAGACGATACGAATCTTCGTGTCAGCCCATCTACCGAGGCAGAGGTTCTGGCAACTGTAAACGCAGGAACACAGCTCATACTTCTGGATACCGTAACAGCAGAGGACGGAGCAACCTGGTACAAGGTTTCCTGGGAAGGAACCGAGGCTTACATAAGAAGTGATATGGCACAGGTTGTTGACAGCAGTGATGAGGCAGAAGAAGTCGAGGATGTGCAGGAAGAAGAAATTCAGCCTGAGATCACCAGATATGATTACACGAGTGACGAAGTCAATGTTAAGGTTACTCTTACCGATCCGGCAGACCTTCCGGACAACGCAGAGCTTTCCGTAACACCGGTAGAGCTCAGTCAGGAAGCGGAAGACCAGATCACCGAAGAAGCGATCAAAGAAAAGAAAGCCATCGAGAAGATTCACTCCTATGATATCAAATTCCTGGTAGACGGCGAAGAGGTTCAGCCAGGTGCTTCAGTGAAGGTATCTGTATCTCTGAATGATGAGAAGAAGATCAAGGATGCAGATGTATATCACGTAGACGAGAATGATAACGTTGAAAATATGGATGGCAGCGTTGCCAAGAATGGTGATGTTGAGTTTGAGACTACGCATTTTTCGACTTATGTAATCGTTGGTAATAAGCGTGACGATAAGATAAAAGTTACAATAGAGCATTATGACGAAAAAACTGGAGAGAAGATTTATGCAGATGATGTTGATAAAGAACTTTCAGTTGGGCAGAAAATTGATTGTAAGAAAGCTACAAACTGGGATATCACGAGAGTAGACGTAGTTAAAAATGAAACAACAACTCCTGTAAATGAAGGTGATATTGAATTAGCACAGGATGCTACGGTTAAAGTATATTATACTCCTACCACTGGAACATTCGCCGGTGCACCTACGTTTTATGATTATACGGTAAAGGCCGGGAAAGAAACAACAGGACCTTGGTGGAACCAAACAACTCAGTATTATTCTATTAATCAGACTAGCAATTATAGTGGTAGCGGTAATAAGCTTAGTATGGGTGAAACAGGACAGAATTATGATGGTTATCAATATACTTGGAGACAAGATGGCCACGAGGTTAACAAATGGACAGGAAGCGATGCTGTTATTACTGGATTACTAAAAGGTTTAGATAATAGCGGAAATGTTGTATTTAACTGTCTGGAACCAGGATTCTTTAAAGCGACTGATTTACTTGCAGGTAGTTCAAAAGATAATTATTTAAGAAAAGTATATACAGATTATAATTTAAATTTTGAAAGAATTGGTGACACATATACATTAACTGGCGTAACAGACGGAAATGGTACAAATGTAACAAACCAGTACACATTGGATAAGAAGAAGAAATCAGGTGAAGATTTCTTCCCATTGGATACAGTTGCATCTTCATATGAAAAAAGTAATACAAGAAAGACAGACAATAGGCTAGACGATGATGGAAAAATACATAACTATTATTTTGGAATGCGATATGACATTCAATTCAACCTTGGTGGTTATGTAGGTCCATTAAGTTATACTTTTACCGGTGATGATGATATGTGGGTTGTCATGGATGGTGGAAAAGACAATCAGCGGATTATTATTGATTTAGGTGGAATTCATAATGCGGCAACTAAAACTGTGGATTTGTGGGATTATTTAGAAAAAGGAGATAAATCTACACACACATTAACAGTTCTTTATATGGAACGAGGCGCTGGTGCTTCTAACTGTTACATGAACTTCACCCTTCCAAATGCAACAATTTCACAGGTAACAACGGATGCGCTTGGAACTCTGAATCTGCAGAAAGTGAAATCGGATAAGACAACAGGACTGAGCGGAGCTAAATTTGCACTTTACAGTGATAAAGAATGTACGACACAGATTGCAACAGCTACATCCGGCGCTGGCGGATATGTTACATTTGATAAGTTAAGAGCAGGAACATATTATCTGAAAGAGATTCAGGCACCTGCAGGATATGTTACCTCTAATGAGGTATGGACTGTAATTGCAACGAAAGAAAGTAAAACAAGTGTTAAAGTTGAGCTGAAGGACAGTGCTGGTAATGCAGTAGAGAACAATCATATTATCAATCAGACTAAGCAGGAATTTATTGATTCTAAGATGGACTACGATAAAACTGTGAAAGTAAATGATTGGGATAAGCGAACTTATGATATCACGATTACAGCTGATTCTAAGGTGACCAGTAGTACAACAGAGGAAAAAGACAGTGTTGCGGATATTATGAGGGTATTCGATACTACGGGAAGTATGTTGTATAATGGTAGTAAAGGTACAGATGAAGGTGGATTTAAAAAATTTGGAGAATATAAACAGGTTAAAGCAAAGCTAGATACATCGAAAGTATACTATTTTACTAATGAAACAACCGATATAGAATACACATCTGGGTGGGATAGCTATTATTATCCAAATGCTAAAAATCCAATGATTTATTTAAACAATCAGTGGATATATTACAATGGCAGTTCATGGGAAAATGTACCAGATAATTCCTCAAATACTATTTACACTTTGGATAGTAGTCTGACTGGTCTAAAAGAGGCTGCAACAACATTTATAGCTTCTACTGCGGCGGCTTCTCCGAACAGCAGAATAGGGTTAGCTACATTTAATACGTCCGGAACCTTAAAACAGGAATTAATAGAAGTTGGAAGTGCCAAAGATAGTTTGATCAAGGCAACGGATTGTGTTTATGCATCAGGAGGAACATCTCCACAGACAGGATTAGAGATAGCGCAGAATCAGCTGAAAACTAAGAGAGAGAATGTTCCGCAATATGTAATTCTGTTTACAGATGGAGATCCATCTACTTCAAACGATAAAACGGCTTCGAAAAATAAAGCAGAAGCTTTAAGAAAAGCGGGAGTTAAAGTATTTACAATAGGACTCAAATTAAATGATATTACAAAGAAGTGGTTATCTGGTGAAATTGCATCTGAGGGATGTGCTTATACGGCTGGATCAATTGATGAGCTGAAAGTTATATTTGAAAAAATTCAGCAGACGATTACTCAGAATATTGATATTGCTGGTGCTGAAATTAAGGATGTGATTGATCCGCGATTTGTAATCGTGAAAGATGGCGAGTCCGTAACCAATGAAATGATAAAAAATGCCGGAGGTTCAATAGATTTAGGAAATGGTGGAGTGGTTTCCGTAGATGAAAGTACCGGAAACCAAGTTGTAAAATGGACGAATCAAACTATTCCAAATGCTGAAAAAGGTACATGGAGTAGAACCATTACCGTAAGAGCCAAAGACGAATACATCGGTGGTAACAATGTTCCTACCAATGTTTCACCGGATTCCAAGATTACTACAGGATACGGCGAAGCTGTTTTACCACAGCCAAAGGTTAATGTAAAATCAGATCTGGTTGTTAAAAATAACGAAACAACGATCTTCTATGGCGATGCTGTCCCGACAACTGAAGACATTATAAATGCGTTGTTTAATAAAAATGCACCGCAGGGATATGTAAAACAGTTAGATGGCACAGAAAGCTTAGTAACTTATACAATAGGAGCTGATGGAAACCCAATTAATTCAAATGAGTTTGAATTAAAATGGTATGAAGATGAGAACTGTACAACAGAAATCTTGAAAGAAAATATAGCGGAAGTTAAACCTGAGCCAGATTCTAAAACGTATTATCTGAAGGTAACTTATAAAAACGATGGGTTAAAAGAAGTTACAGACGAAAATAAAAATAATACTGATGGAAAGATTTCTGGAAATGGTGATGGTACATTGAAAGCTCATAATTCCCAGGATGATAAGGAACGGGAATATGGAGTTTATACTATTCACATTATCGCCGGACAAATTCAGATTATCAAGAAATTGAAATCTCCAGCAAAAGAGAATGCAACGTTTATCTTTGAGGTTAAGAAAGGTAAAGACAAGATCGCAACAGCGACAGCTGAGGTTAAGCAAAGTGAGATTGAGGCAAAAGTAACCTTTGAGCTTGAAAAAAATGTGACAGCAACAATTGATGAGAAAACGCCGGCATTGACTAAATTGTCAAGAGGTGTTTACACAATCACGGAGATACCGGATTCAAGCTATACTCTGAAAGAAGCAACTGTTGGTGAGAAGACAAATTGTTGGTCTGAAGTTTTAGGCAGTAAAGAAGTTAAATTTACAATCGGAACAGACACAAATAGTAAAGAAGTTCTGAAAAATGGAAATGCGGATACAACAAACGGAAAAATTGGAGTAGCTGAGTTTACCAATGAGAAATCTGTAGCAAATGTAGAACTTGAAAAAGTTGATAAGGCAGATCATAGTATAACTATAAAAGGTGCTAAATTTGCGTTATATGAAGCAGATGAAAACTGGGGAAAAGCTTCTGAGAGTTCGGTTGAAGGATATGGAGGAATCGTTTCCGGAAATAATGGAAAAATCGAAATGAAAAATCTTCCAGTTGGTAATTATCTGTTATATGAAACAGAAGCGGCAACCGGTTATACCTGTCCGACAGAGCCATGGAGAATTATAGTTGGAAGTGGCGGAACAGTAACAGTTCAAGACAGTAACGGAAGTGCTATTGCTAGTAAGAGTGGAAGTGAACCGGCAATCTACCAGCTCGAAAACGCGAAGGTATATTCCTTACCAGAATCCGGTGGACCGGGTACTTATGGATTTACAATCAGTGGTGTAGCGATTCTTGCAACTGCACTCCTGTTGTTTATAAATAATAAACGAAGGGAGGAAGAAGCAAAGAGATCGTAACACATTAATTGTAAATGGCCGATGAAGGGCGAAAAAGAAAAATGCAGAGAAAGAAAGGAGCAAACCTTATGAAAAATTTATTTAAAAAGATTGGTGCATTATTAGTGGCAGCGGTTATGGTACTGTCTATGTGCACAGCGGCTTTTGCAGCAGTTAAAGAAGCAACAATTACAGTTAATAATCTGGATGCTAAAGCAACAATAAGCTATTTAGAGATTATTGTACCAGATCAGACAACAGAAACAGGTTGGGCATTTTCTAACGGTGCAGCTGATGAATTTAAGAAAGTATTTTCCGGATTATCAGATCAGCAGATTATTTGGAAATTAATTAAATATGAAGATGGTACGGCAAAGGTTCCAACAGGTATAGAACCAGCAAGTGCAACAGAACTTCAGGCCGCAATGACAAATGTAGAGACAAACTTAGGTAATTCTTATAAACAAGGTAACGGAAATAAAATCACAGCAACTACAGCTGGCGTTTATGCAATTAAAGCAACTACAACTGATACTGCAAATTATGTGTATAGTCCAATGGCAGCATTTGTATCTTTTAAACCATATACAAATGTTCCTACTGAGTTAAAAGATGAAACAGTAAATGCAAAAAGAACAACCATTAAAATTGAGAAGAGCAGTGATGAAGCAGATGGTGTTGTAGAAATTAATAAAGAAGTTACTTATACAGTGAGAACAAACGTTCCGTATATTTCAGATGCTGTTGAAGATAAGGATGTAAGCTATACGATTACTGATACAATTGAGGGTGCAGACTATAGTGTTAATGATGATGGTAAATTAGTAGTATCTGTACAAATTGGTGCTGGTGCAGCAATCAATAAGATTGTAGATGTCACAACTCTCCAAAATGGTAAGAAGCAGTTTGTTTTAGATTTAAGTGATGTAGCAAAAGTAAGAACTAATGCTAACGCAGACGTAGTAATTAGTTACAAGGCTATTGTTAAATCTGAAGTTGTAAACAACTCTGTTGTACCAAATGATGGAACACATACGTTTACACCAAAAATCAATACTCTGTATACTGGAAAAATCACAATGACAAAAACTGATGATGGTAAAGAAAAGGTAAAACTTGCAAATGCAGGATTTGTTATTTACAGAGTAGATGGCGAAAAAACATATTATGCACTTGTTTCTAAAGACGCTGAAGAAAAAAAATAATGAATATGTAGTTACAGGTTGGACTGAAAGCTTTGATACCGCAAAAGCAGATGATAACTTAATTATTACTGATACAAATGGTGAAGCAGTTGTAAGAGGTCTGGATGATTCCTATACTTATAACTTCAAAGAGATTAAAGCTCCAGAGGGATATTCTGTTAATACAACAGATTCTGTAGCAACATGGGGAACAAATCAGACAGCAGAAAATCGTACTGGTACAGCTACTATGAGCGATACAAAACTCAACTCCCTTCCATCCACAGGTGGCATGGGAACATACCTCTTCACTATCATCGGTGTTGTAGTTATGGCTGGCGCTGCTGGTGCTTTCTTCATCAGCCGCAGAAAAGGATCTGAGGAGTAATCGTTTGATTGCCGGATCGATTCAATTCAAAAATTATTTATAAGCAACGACAAAGCAAGTATTAAAACAGAATAGTTTCTGATTATTCTGTTGAAGAAATCATTACCGCCCGGCCCCTTCGGGGGCCGGAGGGTAATACAACAGTATGGAGAAACCTATGAGAAAGAATAAGAAGAAAAATTATATTGGACTTGGTTTGCTGTTTCTGATAGGGTTGTCCATACTGCTGTATCCAATGGTCAGTGATGCCTGGAACCGGTACAGGGACAGCCTGCTGATCAGTAATTATAGCAGCAGTGTTTCTTCGGATGATAATTCGGAGAAGATTGACAGCATGTGGAAGGCAGCTCAGGAGTATAACGAACAGATCAAGCAGGAAAGTGTGCCGGATGCTTTTTCCGTGAGGGATGGCCAGACGGACAGTACATATGAGTCTCTTCTGAACCTGAATGGTGATGGAATGATGGGGTATGTGGAGATTCCTGTGATCGATGTGAGCATTCCAATCTATCATTACACGACAGATGAGTCTCTGGAGAAGGGTGCCGGTCATTTGTTCGGCAGCAGTCTTCCGGTTGGCGGCAAGAGTACCCATTGTATTTTGTCGGCACACAGAGGACTTCCAAGTGCGAAACTTTTTACAGATCTGAATCTTGTGGAAGAGGGAGATGTTTTTTACCTGCATGTGCTGGGTAAGACGCTTGCCTACGAGGTGGATCAGATTCTTACCGTTCTTCCGGAGCAGACAGAGTCTCTGGGTATCACGGATGGGGATGATTATGTAACGCTGGTTACGTGTACGCCTTATGCGGTGAATACGCACAGACTTCTGGTGAGGGGACACAGAGTTCCGATGAAGGCTGCGAAGGCGGTTCAGAAAACAGAGAAGAAGGTTACCGGAATCACCAATCCGACGCTTCCGATGCTTGCTCTCTGTGTTGTGATCGGAATTGTGATCGCGGTGATCCTGGTTGCCGGTATCAATTCAGCTCAGAACAAAAAACGACGCAGGAAATAGTTTATGGCTAAAAAAGAAAAAAAGAAAAAGAGTAATGTTGTCCTGAACATCATTATTGCCCTGGTGTTTCTGGCGGGAGCGGGAGTGTTCCTTTATCCTACGATCAGTGATATGTGGAACCAGTACCGTAACGCCCAGCTGGTCAGTAAGTACGAGGAAGCGGTAACGGAGCTTTCGGACAATGACTATGACAGGCTGTGGAAAGAGGCGAAGGAGTATAATGCCGAGCATCCGGTGAATGCCATTGTAGATGCTTTTGAGGAAGAGGATACTTATGAACTGAGTCATCCCTATGACGGAGTCCTGGATCCTAACGGTGACGGACTGATGGGCAGTATCGAGATTCCAAAGATCAAAGCGAAGCTGGCTATCTATCACGGACTGAGCAAGACCGTGCTGGAAAAGGGTGTGGGCCACGTGGAGGGCACCAGTCTTCCTATCGGAGGCAAGAGCACCCATGCGGTTCTGGCGGCGCATCGAGGTCTTCCTAACGCGAAGCTTTTTACAGATCTGGATCAGATGGAAAAGGGAGATATTTTTATCCTGCATATTCTTGGCAAGAATCTGGCCTACAAGGTGGATCAGATCAAGACGGTGCTTCCGGATGAGACCAGTGAGCTGGATATTGTTGAGGGCGAGGATCATGTGACACTGGTTACGTGTACGCCTTATGCGGTGAATACCCACAGACTTCTTGTTCGTGGTATTCGGACGAAGTATGTGGAGGAAGAAGTTACTAAGAATGACGAAACGATTCCGCAGAAGCTTGCGGTTGTGGATCCGAAGAGGGTTCTTGCCGGCGGTGCGGCAGCGCTTGTTATTCTGATTCTGCTGATTTACCTGATTGTCCGCCGCAAGGATAAAAAACGCAGAATGAAGCAGCTTTCAGAAAGGAAAGAGGAGGCAGAGAGCGATGAAAAATAGAAGAAAGCAAGGAAAAATATTCCGGAGCCTTCTGGCTGTTCTGATGCTGACGGCTATGCTGGTCACGAGTGTTTTGCAGCCGGTTTTCGCCGGGGATTATGTAGCTGGAACAAAGGGTAATCTGACGTTGACGGTTCAGCAGGCGGATGAGGAAGGAAATCAGACTCCGCTGCCGGGTGTAGGGCTGACGATCTACAGGGTTGGCAGTGTGAATTTTGATGGTAATGTGCATTTCGTGCTGGATGAGGCACTGGCTGCCGCAGCAATCGATTTTGGTTCCATCACGACGGCTGACGGCTGGTATGAAGCAGCAGGGCAGCTGGCAGATATGATCAGCAGCGGAAGCGTGGATGTGTGGGGGCTGTCCAGAACCTCTGATGCAGAGGGTAATATTACTGTTACCGATCTGGCTGAGGGCATGTATCTGGTGGTGCAGACAGATGCGAACAGCAGTGTTGCGGTTTCACCGATGCTGATCTCCGTTCCTTTTGCAGATCAGGAGCAGGGCTGGATGTATGATGTACAGGCATATCCGAAGACTTCAACGAAACAGCATACACAGATCCAGGTTACGAAGAGAATCTATAATGTTGATGAGAACGACAATGTGATTCCTCTGGAAACGAAAGAGGATGTAACTTATAAGGTTGGCGTTTTTTCGGATCAGGAAGGTACGATCCCGTTCCGTGATGATTATTTAAAGGATATCCATATCCAGAATGCTTCCAGTGGTACAGCTACATGGACGGATGTTCCGGATGGCACCTATTATGTATTTGAGCTGGATGAGGATGGAAATCTTCTTCAGCAGAATACGAAGATCGAGGTGGATGAGGAGAATCTTTACTACTACAATGTAACGAAGCTGAATGGCGAGAGTGAAGAGAAGTCCAATCAGGTTGTGATCGGTGGAGATAGTGGTGCTACTGAGGCAGCGGCTTATGTAAATAACTATTATACAAAGATTTCCGATATATTCAGCCGTAACGGATATATCAACATTAAGAAGAATGTGATGATCGATGGTGTTGCTTCTACTGTGGATGATACGTTCTATGCAGGTTTGTTCTCCACTGAAAGTAACGGTGAGCTGACGCTTGAGAAGGTAGTGACTCTGAAACAGAATGATAGTGTTCAGGTAATGGTGGATCTTCCAATGGATCAGGAGATCAACAGTGTTACTTATACTGTTCTGGAGACGGATAAGGATGGAAATCCGGTTGATGATGATACCTTTAAGTATACAGTTACCGGTCAGGGTGAGGTTACACTGAATAATGATAACCGATATACTGTAACAAAGGAGATCACCAACAGTCTTTCTTCCGAGCCGACACCGATTCCGACTGCTACACCTGGAGCAAATCATGGTGGAAATGATCGGATCACTCCGATCCCGAATAATGGTACAGCGGGCGGAACTGCTCCGAACGATACCAGCGGTACAGCAAGACGTTCTGTAAAGACCGGCGATGATACACCGATCGGCGTATGGGTTGGAATCCTTGCAGCAGCGATCATTGTTGGCGGTGGTGCAGCTTATGGAGTTAAGAGAAAGAAGAAAAAATAAATAACGGATCGTTCTGAAGGATGATCAATGGAAGAACCGGGCGATGTGGATGCCCGGTTCTTTTTTTGGAATATTTACGTATTGGGGATGAAAAAGCAGCGGGTGATATTTTTTATCGAAAATTGCTCTTGACATTTTGGTATGATAAGTATATTGTATGTGTTGCAGTAAATTTCATAAAAGATAGCCTTTTATTCAGAGTGGTGGAGATACAAAGGATCTATGAAGCCACGGCAACCCCGGATAACCCAGGAAGGTGCCAACCTGAGCGAGCAATCGAACAATAAGAGGATTGTTTACAGAATTTAAACAGTCCGGATTGTACGGGCTGTTTTTTATGTATATAACCATTGTTTTATTACAAAAGGAGAAGATCATGGAGAAAATTTTATTTACATCTGAATCTGTAACTGAGGGTCATCCTGACAAGGTCTGCGACTCTATTTCCGATGCGATCCTTGATGCTATGATGGCACAGGATCCGATGAGCCGTGTTGCCTGCGAGACTGCTACTACAACAGGTCTTGTACTTGTTATGGGCGAGATCACAACCAAGGCTAATGTTGATATCCAGAAGATCGTTCGCGATACTATCCGTGAGATCGGATATGACAATGCGGATTATGGCTTTGACGCAGATACCTGTGCGGTTATCACATCACTTGACAAGCAGTCCACAGATATCGCTATGGGTGTTGACAAGGCTCTTGAGCAGAAAGAGGACGATATGAATGAGGACGAGCTGGATTCCATCGGTGCCGGTGACCAGGGTCTTCAGTTTGGTTATGCTTCCAATGAGACTGAGGAGTATATGCCATATGCCATCAACATGGCTCACAAGCTTGCTCAGCAGCTGACAAAGGTTCGTAAGGACGGCACTCTGAAATATTTAAGACCAGATGGAAAGACTCAGGTTACTGTTGAGTATGATGAGGCTGGCAAGCCGAAGAGAATCGATGCTGTTGTATGCTCTACACAGCATGATCCGGAT
>ADJT01006518.1_pt1 | contig 13442 bp, 10 predicted proteins | sample 268108 | NCBI WGS metagenome assembly ADJT01 (sample SAMN00007487, study PRJNA43253) | human gut metagenome | isolation source: feces sample TS29
CGGCGACCGCAGCCACCAGACCGCCGCCGTTCCGGTGGCGGAATGTTTATTGGCAACTTTGCTGTTACCCGCTTTGAAGTAATCGTACTGTGCCTGATAGTTCGGCTCCGCATCATTGCAATACTGGTGCGTTGCAAAGACCTCATACTCGGACAGCAGGAACAGATAATCCGTGGTAGAGGACACATTGCTGGCGGTATTGCCACCGCCCTTATTATCCGTATACTTCGTGCAGGACTTCATCACCGCCCGCAGGTCAGAGGGAAGTGCGGCCAGCAACGTGTTGGCGGTCGGGCTGGTGGGAGAGCTTGCGCTACCAAGCACCTTGCTCCGCATCTGACTGCTCCCCCAGCCGCCAGAGTTTGTGTTGCTGGTGTTCATCGTGAATGCGCCAGACGTGGAAGTCGTGCTGCCGTAGCTGCTATCCACCAGACCAACAAACTTGCCGCTGATCTTGCCCAACAGGAAGTGGATGCGGTTGCTGCCCTCCTTGCCGGAATTGTGGTTGAAACCGATGATAAAGGCATCAACTTTCAAGCTGGAGATCGTAGTCGCACCCACCTTGCCATTGATTGTCACGGACTTCGTGGCACCAACAGACCAGTAGTTTGCACCCTGACCAGCATCGCTGACGGCCTTGATGACTGCCCAACTGTTGCTGCTGAGCGTTTTGGACACCAGCGTAACGGCCACCGTGAACGTCTTGCTGGACGGTGCAGTATAGTTGGTATCTGCACCCACATTGACCGTAATAGTGGCACTGCCGGTCGCCTTTGCGGTCACCGTGATGGTGGTGCCGGAAACACTTACCGTTGCAATGTTCGTACTGCCAGAGGATGCGGTCACCGTACCGCTGCCCGGCCGCGTAACAGTGATGGCGCCAGAGGTTTTCGGGTAGGTCAGGCTCAGACTGCTTGCGGACAGCGTAATACTGCCGGTCGCCTTGCCGATCGTCCACGAAGCGCTCTTGGCCGTAGTCGTCCCATCCGACCACTTATAATTGGAAGTCGGGGTAAAGGTGGCGCTGTAGCTGCCAGCGTTGGTTGCGCTGCTCGTGCCGCCGATCGTCAGCTGAGAACTGTTATAGTTGCTCCATGCAGGGGACTGCGCCGAGCCGTTATAGGTCACGCTGCCGGTCTGTGCCGGCACATTCTTGACCTCGGCTCGGCCAATCGTCCACGACACACTCTTGGCTTCCTGCGTGCCGTCCGTCCAGACATACTTGCCGATGGGCGTAAACGTGGCCGTATAGGTGCCAGCATTGATGCCGGAGGTCACGCCCCCAATCGTCATCATGCTGCTGTCATAGCCTTTCCATGTGGGACTCTGGGTGGAGCCGGTATAGGTCAAGCTCCCGCTCTGGGCGGGCACGGCCTGAATCGTCAGGGTCAGCACAGAAAGCGCATCAATGGCTTCCTGCACATTCGCCGCCGAAATTCCGGACTTGCTGTTGTCATAGGAAATATCTGCCGCAGTGCCGCCGGACGAACCGCCGCCACCACCAGCATTAAAAGGACCCCATGCCATAAGATTAACCCTCCTTTGCCGCTGTCGCGGCCGTGATGATGTGGTACTGCGCCGAAATCGCAGCTGTGGGCACCGATGCCGCACGGAGCCGGAGGATGCCGGCACGGCTTTCCGTCGCAACAAAATTTGCCGCTCGTGCAACTGCGCTGCTCGCCGGGACAACATCCACCACCACGCTATCTGCCGCCGTCAGACCATCCACCTTGATGTCGATGTACTTCGTATACCCGGGGACGCTGGAATCGGACTTCCAGCCGGTGACAGGGATGGAGAACGAAACGAATGTTGCCCGGTCTGCTTTCAGTCCGTGCATTTCTTCCAGTGCAGCAGCGGCGGCAGATGCGACTTTGGCGGTAGCATTGCTGGACTGGGATGCAGCGCTGCGGAGCTGATCCAAAGTTGTGAGCGCATTGCTCAAAGAAGTCACCTCCCATAAAAAAATAAGGGGCAGCGGTGAATATTCTCCGCCGCCCCTTTACTCATGAGATCTCAGAGGCTTACTCGCCGTAAATCTCTGCCAGCATCTCGGACACCTCAGCATCGGTAGCCGTATGGTTCGCAATGGCCTTATCGATGGTGGTATCCATGCCGTCCAGCTTGGTCTTATCCGCAGCGGACATCAGGCCAGCCTTGGCAGTGGTCGCCTCGTCATAGGTGGTATCCTGAGCCGGGATGCCAAGGCCGGTGATATCATCCTTGGTCACAGGAATGGTATTGGTTACATGGCCCTCTTCATCCACAGTGGTCTTGTACAAACCGCTGGCAGCAGCGGTGTGGGTGGGATGGACATACTTGTTTGCGCCAGCCTCAATGCCGTTCAGCTTATCCTTGAGAGCCGCAGTGAAGTTCTCGTCAGACAGACCCTTGCCCGCTTCTTTCTCCACATAGCCAGACAGGTCAACGAAACCGGCCAGCACATCATACTTGTAGGCATCGCCGACCTTGACCACCACGACATTGGTGCCCTTGGGATATTTGTTGCCCGCACCCTCAACGAAGTTGTTGGTGGTGGTGAAAGCATCGGTCACGTTGTAGACGTTGCCCAGAACATTCTCAGCCAGCGCGGGCAGCGCAGAAAAGACCACAGAGCCAGCGGGCTTATAGACAGCGCTGATCTTGGCGTTGATCTCGTCCTTGGTGTAAGCGTCGGTGATGCCGTATCCACCCAGAGTAGTGGTCTTGTCGGCCTTTGCAGCCAGAACAGCAGCCAGAGCGTCGTCGAGGTCAGACTGGGAAATCTTCGCCTTGTAGGCCAGTGCAGCCAGACCCTTGATGGCAACATCGGTACCAGCCACGGAAATGCTACCGTTCTTGGAGCCGGTGGCAACCAGAATGTCCACCATCTTCTCAGCGATGGCCAGGGCAACGCCGTTCACCTTAACGCCCTCCAAGACGTTGGCCTGTGCGCCGACATCCTCCAGAGCCTTGATGCGCTTGTTCTGGGCCTCGTCAACGGCCTTCTGCTTCAGACCCAGCTCCTTCAGTGCGCCCAGCTTTGCGAGCTTCTCAACATTGTAAGCCATAATAAGTATCCTCCGTAAATTGTTGTTTGGTGTTTATTTGTCGTAGATTTCGGCCAGCATTTCGGATACATCATCCGTAGCTGCCATCTGGTCTTCGGAAACTGTGGCGTGGACAGAAATAACACCGTCTTTGGTCACTTCCACGCCGTCGCCAATTTTCACGCAGCCCAGCCGGTCACGGGTCGCAATTACCAGTTCACCGGTGCCACCTCCTTTCCCGAACAGAGTGACGACTGCCTGAATATCAGCTTCCGGGATGCGCTGAGAGAAAAAGCGAACAATACCGTTCAAAGTCTCGCACCCGTTCAGGACACCCGCCTTGTTCGAAATAGAAAAGCAGCTGGCAGTTGCGGAACCGCTGGGCCAAAGCTCAGGGGTGCAGTCTGCCAACTCTGCATCGTAGGTATACGCATACGGCATTTCACCCTCGCTGTCCGATACGGCTTTCCAGCCGTCCACAGAAAGGGTCAGGTCGTATTTGCCATAGTAGCCGCCGGAGCTGCCGCCACCACCGCCGCCGCTTTCCTTGATAAGCTCTTTGACCCTGTCTTCCGACATGATCTGGCCGGATTCCTCCAGCTCTTTCAGTGCCTTACTGGTGGCTTCGGTGATGATTTTGGCATGGGCATCCGGGGCATCGTTGTGCTGTGAAATCTCCTTCAGCACCATTTCCCGCACCATCCGCATAATTGCTTCAACCTGCGGGTCAACGGTGAGTGAGATATTGGCTTTGGTCGAAACGGCCAGCAACACAGCAATTTGGAATTCATGGTCAGCAGTACCGATGGCCGGGATCTCGATGCCCCGATCGTCCTGCATCAAAAAGAGCAGCGTGTCCTCCGGGTCGTCATTGAGGCGGCCAAACACACCGATCTGGTGCATGAAGTACGGCTTATCTGCACCGCCCGTCCAAATGCTAACTTTGCGGGCTTTTTCACCCTCATATTCCACGGTGTCGATGCCCAGCAGTTTAAGCTCATAGGTATCACCGCTGACTGCCGTTTCCTCGGACAAGTCGGTGTCAACGGTGCCCGTGCCGCTTACAGCACGGGTGATGGTGAGCGCACCGCCCGAAATGGACTCGGACAACATCGCAGCACCGGCGCTGGTATATGCATATTTTTCCCAGCTCATAACGATTTCCCTCCTAACTTGATGGTGACGGTTTCATAGGTCTGCGCAGGTCTGCCAGATGCAAGCGCCTGTGCAGACACAGCCTTGGCGTGGATAGTTCCGGGCAGCGCAATGGTCGTTTTCATCCGAGTTGTGCTGACCGCACCAGCGGCGCAGGCGTGTGCGCTGACTGCCCGCGGCTCGATAACACCCGGCATAAGAACCGTGTAGGACATCGTTGTGGCGCAGGGAATCGCTGCAACATAGCACGCTTTCGGCTCCGTTTCCGTGTAGTAAATGACGCTGTCCAAATGCGACCGAAGATTTTTGTAGCAGATGATTTTTTGCAAAACCTGCTGATGTTTGGCCTCATTGATTGCAGCGAAATCAACCGTGATACGGAGTTTGAAGTGGTACGGATCGCCGCCGTACTCAAACCACTCCAAAACTTTGGGATTGGGATAAATCGCAGAAATGGCTCTTTCAACAGCCGCTTTTGTGCCACGGTGCCGGTGAACATAGAAGCTGTCCTTGATGGTTTTTCTTTTTCCTCAAGGGTGTAGGATCTATCGTACCAGTCCACGGCGAAGTCACGAGCCAGAATGTCAAGCAGCCATTCGGGCAGTTCGTCGATGCGGGTATAAATCCGCAGGGAGTCGATTTCATCCTGCCGGGATTCCATCACCTTGGCTATGGCCTGTCCCAGAGCCACCGTCTTAGGGTCTTTTTGGAGCGCAATCGGAAACTGCTGCATCATGTTGTCAGCAGTCAGGCCGTGGTTACTCATCCTCATACCCTCCGCTCTTTATCGTCACCGTGCCCAACTTTGCCACTTGCGGAACCTTGTCGTTGCGGTCAAGGGATGGCGCACCGTCTTCCAGCGGAGTAAAGGCGGGCTGTTTGAGGTCTACACGTTTGATGCCGGCCGAAAGAAGCAGATACCGCAGCCTGTCAGGGTTGATGTCCCTGCCCATCTTGCCGGACTGCCAGCGGATGTACCGCTGCACAGCCTCATTCACGCCGGACTGAGCTTCACTTGCGGAAATGCTTCCGTCACGGGTCAGGTAATAGGTCAGGTCGATATCATAGGGCACTTCTTCCGGGTCGCCGGAGATCACATAGTCCGTCAGCGGCCGGATTTCATCCGGTGAGCAGGCCGCAACCATGGCACGCTTGGTTTCTTCGCCAGCCACGCTGCCATCGTTCATGACGGCATACAGGCAAACCGTGCCAGGGCTGGGCGAATTTGCAACGACATCTGCGATTTCCGTGGAAACCCTCTTTGCAAAGTATTTGTAGGCACCGATTGGGCCAGCATCAGACCATGCACTCTGACTGTCACGCATCAGCTCATAAAATTCCTCGTCGTCCGGGGCATCAGAACCGTTTGCGCTGACCGTGATATTGGAGCAGCCGGAGTAGTAGTCGTAGATGTCAACAGCGGTGTGGATGTCCCCCACAGCATAATCATTGCCAGCCGTGCCCACGGTCTGGCAGGTCACCTGAACATCCGTGTATGTTGCGCCGATGGGAACGTACTCGTCTGCGGAGGTTTCCCAGTACAGGGCTGCATTGTCGTCTGTGACACGGGTGCCGGCCGGAATCAGCACCGCCGTCTGGCGGGGCTCGCTGATGTAAAAGCGCATGGTGCAGGTCGCCGCCGTAGGCTTGGGGCGCTCCTGCAAATAGAACAGCTCGGCCAGGCCATCCAGATACTCGCCCTCTGCGCTGCTGGGCAAGTTTTGGCAGCCTGTCCAGTTATTCTGGGCACGCTCGTACATGATGGCATCTTCGACCCACGAAATGAAAAGCCGTTCCGGGCTACCGGGCATCACAGTTTTGCCAAAGAACTGCTCATATCCTGCGACAAGCAGCCTGTCCAGCTCATCCATGTCCGTAGACACGAACTCGTAGGTTTTACGCACTGATGCTCACCTCCACGACGGGCAGCATCCGCCCGGGAGTGTCCGGGGCTTCCTTGAAAGTAGTCCCCATGTAGGTGGCACGAGGTTCAAACCGCTCGATGGCCTCCTTGATGGCAGCGCAGAGCATAGGCTGCGCCACATTTTCCGGCCGGTCGAGAATGTTCGCAATATCAATGCCAAATTCCCGGTAGCAAGGCACTGTGCCTTTCGGTGTAGACAGGATGACGGCGATGTTCTGCAGAACGCTGGTCACGGTATCCTGCTCCCCAAGGGAAATGGTGGTCAGGTCGTTTGCCGATACCAAGTAGTTGCTCACAAAAATCACCTCATTCTCTCTGATATTCCAACAAAGAAACGCTTGCGGTAATCCATGTCGGTGTACCGAAAGCGTCTGTGTGCAGGGTCTTGAATTTTACAGATTTGATAACCCACCGATAGCTGCCATAGACCACATTGCCGAGAACGAACGGCAGCGTTGTCCCATTGAGGACGCATCCTTGCAGTCGTTCCCGCTCTTTGGTTGGATTCACGCCGAGGTATGCGGCCAGTTCAATGTCAAACGTAATTGTTTGAGCATCGGTGCCTGTAAACTCGGTCAGGGCCGGGCCTCCGGCGCGCTGGTGGGTAGTATATCTGGCAGATACATTTTGCACCATGTTCTTGATGGTCTCGACATGGCTATCGAACACGGCAAAACTGATGTCTCCGAGGCAACCGACAATCACGGATAAATCCCTCCCAGCACGAAGCCATCAGCATTGAAGCACGGGAGGTACAAGCAGACCACCGTATCATCAATGGCCGGCAGCCACCACACCACATGGGACTTGTGCTGATGGTTTGTGGAGTTGTCCGCCCCGATGACCTTTTCTTCCTCATCCCAAATCTGGCGTGAGCCATCCATGGTCGTTTTGATCTCAAGGTTGTAGGGGCTGGGGTGGATATACTGGTGATTGTGTTCGCCGGCTGACTCCGTATAGACAATGGCTTTGTAGTGCTGCATCACCGGGAGCCAGCCGGACGTGATGCCGGTGTCCTCAAATTTGCAGCGGACAAGGCGCTTTTCTTTGTTCACATCGGTGACTTTACCGAGGCGAACGTCAACAGCGGTGTTCATCAGTACCCTCCTAAAACATGACGGCCGGAAACCTGCGTGGTGTACCCGCCAGAGCCGGTCACGGTATGCTTGGCCTGCTTCACGATGTACTTTCCATCCCACGGCCCGAAGCTCTTGGTTTCAAACGTCAGGCCTGCAACCTTGCCCGGGTCGCCGTGGTAGGTAAAGCCAACCTGACGCTCAAACTTGTTGTGCAACCGGAGCTTTTTGGCAGCCAGTTCTTTGGCCTCGGTCTTGCTCGTGACCGGGGCATAAACTTCCAGCTGCTGGTTGGTTTTGCTCTTGGCATCGTAGTCCTTGACGTAGGCGATACCCTCAATGGGCTTGCCGTTCGGCCCAACATAGGACACCCGGCAGGACGCATACTGCGTTCCGGCCTGGCCGAGCGTGTGGCTCCACTTGATATAGCTTTTGTCGTCTTTGGTGACAGTCCATGCAGAATCTTTTCCCTCGTATTCTTTCTGGTCGAAGATAACGAGTTTGCCGTCTGTGCATTTCAGCGACAAGCCGGCATCATGGCACAGCTGCGACAGGAAATCGATGTCAGAGCAGCGGTACTGCTCCACACGCTTATACTCCGGGTCTTGCTTTGCAAGAAACTGGGATTGCATACCGTTCTTCTTCGCCATTTCATTGGCGATGCCGGATAACTTGTACTTTTCCCAACCCTTGCTCTGCTTGGTCTGCCGGATCTGGCTGGTATAGGGCAGCCCCGTGGCCTTTATGGTGATGATGTCGGGCGGGCTGGATGCGTTTATGCTGTCCAACTCAAACTCCCCGCAGTCCAGCGCCTCATCCTTCCCGTCAGAGTGCCAGTTACAGGCCGTGATGGTAGCCCGGATTTTCAGGCCGCCTTCACCGCTGCCGGAAGAACTGCCGCCAGATTTACCGGAGATCTCGCTGGCATCGACCCAGCCATAGACCCGGGACGTTCCGTCCGTGTGAATAACATGGTACGGGTGCAGCGCACCCTGTTTGATGATGGTGATTTTGGCCGGGCCAGCCTTTGGTGTTCCGTTTGCCTTTTTGTCGGTAGATGCCTTGTAGTGCGGACCACCGAGAAACTGCACCACGTCACCAACCTTGTAGCCATCAGAAGATGCGGCCGACACATCGCCGTCCAGCATCTTCTGGAGCCAGTCGGTCATCCAAACGCCCTCCCGGTCTTGGAGTTTGATCTGCAGGTCGTCACTGGCATCTTCCTCATTATCGGTAAATGTCAGCGACAGCAAGTAGGGCTTGATGCTGCTGGTGATGTCCACACCGTCAAACTCCACCGTACACTCGGCATGGCGGGCGGTATTTTCGTCGCTCATGTGACCACCTTCTTCCACGGGGGCAAGGTGGAGCTGGTTTGTGTCTCGGTATCCGGGAGCGTCAGAACGATTCCGGCCGGGAACACAAAATAGCCCAAGTGCTGCGGATTAGCAGCCATCAGGTTGGGAGCATAGGCGCAACTGCCGAGCTGCTTATAGGCCACACTGTCCCAGCGGTCGCCTTGCACAGTCGTATAGGTTTTACTCATGCATACCTCCCTCTGAAATCATCGTCCTCTGCATCTTTCACGATTTCGAGGACAAGTTCTCTCAGGCTGTCATTCTGGGCATTCAGGACGTTTTGCAGCTCGGCAGTATCAGATATACCTGAGATATGGTAAACCGGCGAGAGCGATATAGGGACCGTGCTGCGTGCTGAGGAGGAGCCGCTGCTCTCTGGCAGCTCAGCGCTCATGGGGGTAACGCTTGCGCTCTCCATCTCCCGTCTGGTTTCCGAGGCCGTCAGAACAGATTCCCCGCCGTTGAAGTAGACCAGCTCCGGGCCATGCTCACCAACGAGGGCAAAGCCGGGGGCCGCATCTTCCGTACCAACAGCATATCCGGGGATTCCGTGGTTGACATTGTATCGCTCGTTGGAGCCTGCCAGCGCAGTAGAGGCCGCCGAGGCGATTTTGGCATAGGCTTCCTGCACACGGGGCATCATGCTGGATGCGCCATCGATGAAGCCCTGAATCGTCTCCTTGGCGCTTTTCGTGGCCTCGTCGCTCATGTCCATTTCCGATACGGTATCGGCTACGGTCTTGGCGATTTCGTCCATAGAATTGCTCATGCCGGTCTTGAGGTCGGCGATAGATTCGCTGGTGGTATCCTGCGCTTCTTTCAGCGCAGCATAGTTCTCAACCATTTTGGCGAGATCAGCATCCGAGGCCGAGGCCATGCCGGCAATCGCATTGACGGATTCCTTGCTTCCATCCGCAAAACTGGCGATAACGTCACTCAGACCGTCGATGTCGGCTGCCCGTTCATTCAGCTTTTCGAGGTTTTGGTTGTAGTTATCCCAGTAGGTGATCTGGCTTTGCAGTGCATTGTTGATGGATGCAGCGGAGGTCGAAACGACCTTTTCCGCAGAATCCCACAACGCATACTGGCCGCTGATGCTGCCGTAGGCTTCATCATAGGCATCCTTGTAGGCTGCAATGATGTCCTGAATCTTCAGCTCTGCATCGGAAATGGCGTTGGCCACATTCTGCTGCTGCGCTGCAACATCGTCTGCGCTGTCGGCGGCGGACTGCTGCGAAGCGTTCAGGGCATCGACTGCGGCGCTGGCCTCCTGATACTCGGACTCGGAGGCATTGATAGCCTCCTGATCCTGTTCTACGGCGGCGGTGTAGTTTTCGACCTCCCGCCGGGCAGTAACAAGGTCATCCGAGTACCCCATATACTCAGTGCGCAGTTGCTGCACATCCTCGCTCATGGTGCGCCACGGCAGATCTTCCACCGTGCCGTAGGTGAGCTTGAACTGCTCATCCGTCAGGCCGAGGGTGGTCAGCAGCTTATCGTAGGCAGCAGACATGCCGGCATTGGATTTTTCCACCTTTGCCTGCGCGGTCGCCAGCTTGGTTTCGTTCTCAGCACTCTCAACCAGCACATTGTTGTACTGGTCATAAAGGGTGTTCAGGTATTCCTGCCGGGCCTGTGCCTTGGCATCCGCCACATAGGCATCCGTGTGCTGGCGCAGCGCTGCGGTGCCGCCCTTGATGGAATTGGTCTCAAGGTCAATATCATCTGCAAGACTGGGCACCAGAACAGACAGCCGGGCCAGCGTGTCGTGGTATTCGGCATTTCCGTCCGTGTTCCCATTTGTGGCGGCCTCGATGGCCTCCAACTTGCTGATGTACTGGTCCGCAACGCTGGCGGTCGCTGCCATGTTGGACAGGGTGGAATCGTAGCTTGCGCTCGCTTCTTCCATGCTGTCGCCCATGTCACGAGCGGCGCTGGTCAGCTCCTTTACAGAGGGCACCGTCGCATCGGCAGATGTTGCCAGTGCCGTGACGAGCGTAACCGTTCCTGCAATCGCCACAGATGCAAGCGTCAGCGGGCCAGCAAGTCCCGCCAGAGAGCCAGTGAACAGAGTTGCCGCCGCATGAGCTAGTTTTATGCCAGCTGAAACCGCAGTCAGCGTGCCGACCAGGCCGCCCAGCGTGACGGTTCCTGCCGCAATTCCCTTGACCACACCGGGATTTTCCTCTACAAATCCCTGCATCCAGCCCAGGACTTCCGCCCCGACATCGTACAAATCCGACATCACGGGGGTCAAATCCTCACCGATGGCGATTTTCAGACCGTCAGCTGCGGACTGCATCAAGGTCAGCCTGCCGTTCATATTGTCGAGCATGGTGCCCGCCATCTTGTCGGCAGACCCGGCGCAATCGTTCAGGGCTGCGGTGTAATCCGCAAAGGACTGCCCGCCCTCGGCTGCGGCCTCGCTGCACCCGGCCATGATGGTTTGCAGTTTGGAATACTGGTTCGTGCCGGCAATGACCTTTGCAAGGTTGGCTTGCTCTTGGTCGGTCAGGGTGTCCCAGATACCGGCCATGCCTGTGAGGATGCTGGACAGGCTCTGCATATTGCCGTGCGCATCATAAATCTGCACACCGTATTCTGCAAGGGTGTCCCCGCACTCTTTCGTGTTGGTTGCAAGGCGGGTGAAGATAGCGTTCAGGGCCGTGCCAGCCTCGCCGCCCTTGACACCAGCGTTGGCCATGGTAGCCAGCACAGCGGTGGTTTCCTCGACCGAGTAGCCGAGGGATGTAGCGGTAGCTGCACACGCCTTGTAAGCCTCACCCAACTGGATGACATCCGTGTTGGAATTGGCCATGGCGTAGGCCATCACGTCCACAAAGTGTGTGGTGTCGGAGGCTTTCAGGCCAAAGGCGGTCAGGTAGTCGGTGACAATATCGGATGCCTGCGCCAAATCCATGTTGGCGGCAGCAGCCAGATTCAGCACCGGGCTGATGCCGTCCAGCATGGACTGGGTATCCCAGCCTGCCAGAGCCATGTAGGACAGAGCGTCAGCCGATTCACCAGCGGTGAATTTGGTGGTCGCGCCCATCTCCTTGGCCTTGTCGGACAGAGCCGTCAGCTCCTCACCGGTAGCACCGGAGAGGGCCTCGACATTGCTCATGGATGCTTCAAAATCACCTGTGGTGTTGATGCAGTCCATGTAGGCATCCCGGATTTCTCCGAGGGCCTTTGAAATGCCGACCGTGGCCAGCGTGGCCTCGACCGTCTCAAGCGCCTCGACCGATTTTTCACCGAATCCCTTTGCGCCCTCACCGGCCTCGTCCATCGTTTTCTTGAGGTCAACTTGCTTATCCTTGAGCTTATCGACCTCAGTTTCCAGCCGGACGCTTTCCGCCGTCAGCTGCGTGGTATCCACGCCAGCTTCGTGCAGAGCATTCCCGGTGGCAGCCAAACGCTGCTCATAAGTGTTCAGGGAGGCCGTGGTCTTGTCGATCTGCGCCTGTTTGGAAAGCAGCTTGTTTTCCAGCGCGGAGGAGTAGCCCTCGGTTTCCTGAATCTCTTTCTGGATGTTGTCGTACTGCTGCTGCAAAACAGAAAGCCGCTGACGGGTTGCGTCAACGGCCTGTTGCTGCTTCTGGTACGCCGAAATGTCGGATTGTACTTTGTTCAACTGCTGAATCTTTCCCTGTGTTTCCACAAGGGCAGACTGAGCAGCCTTGAATGTACTGGAAAAGCTGCTGTTCTGTTTGGCGGACAGGTTGAACAGCAGCTCCCACTCTTTACGAGCCACTACTTACCGTCCTTTCTCGCTCTCTGGCGCTCGGCAATGAGGTCATTGCTGCTGCGGATCCATTGCCGGAACTGATACAGGGGCATTTCCAGCCAGTAGGGCGCAGGCGTACAGTTGACCTGTGCCATTGCGAGCACCTGTCGCCGCAGCCACACGCCGCCATCACCGGTTACAAGTCCGACCTCAGCAAAAAATTTCTCGCTTTGGTGCGGATGGTGTTGTAGTCCCGGATGCTCATAGCACCAATGACATCAACACCGATAGGCTCGGTACACGCCCGGCAGGCCATGCGGATAAGGTAGCCCGCACTCATCGAGGGGATGATAACCGGCTGATTCAGAGCCGTAAGCTCGGCCTCGATGGCGAGGGAGTCATTGCCGGTCAGCTTGCCCCAGTTGAACGTGAGGGATTCGTAGTGCTTGCCCTCATAGTCAAGGGGCTTCTGGAGCTTGTGAGTGTAGGTATACGGGTCAGCAGCGGCAGCAGCCTTTGCAGCGGCAGCCTGAGCTGCATCAAATTCTTTCGGGTCAATGACGGCGTTCATGCTGGATAGCTCCTTTCACGCTCAAAAAATAGGCCGGGACTGCAAAATGCAGCTCCGGCGGAACGGTATATGCGGATTACTTGCCCAGGGCCGCACGGACACCGGCCAGATAATCCACACCGTTGATGTAGCAGATGAAGTTGAGGGGGTCCAGTTCACGCACCTTCTTACCGTTGATGTACGTTGCCCAGTAGCGGACAGCGTACTCACCGGAGCCAGAGGTGGGCGTTGCGGGGGCAATGGTGCCACCCTTGGTCGATTTGGGCACGACCACGAAAATATGCTTTTCCTTCCGTGCCTCGACCGTGCCCGCAACAGGATCCTCATACTGGTTTGCCACACGCAGGTCAATGCTGTGACGGCGCAGCTCCGACAACTGGACGGACTGCGGCGTGGTGGTGCGGAATTCCAGACCAAGGGTCATAGCCTCCAAATGGCCCAGAATGACCGCTTCGACGTTACCACCGACACCAGCGCCCGAAATGCTCTGCGTCAGAAAGGTAACGTCCGGCAGGGTAACTTTCGACATACCCAGATACTCCACGCTGTCCTCATAGACCGCGAAGTTGATAACGCTCTGATCGATTGCCATTGTAGTGCCT
>ADJT01001349.1_pt1 | contig 13434 bp, 9 predicted proteins | sample 268108 | NCBI WGS metagenome assembly ADJT01 (sample SAMN00007487, study PRJNA43253) | human gut metagenome | isolation source: feces sample TS29
TTCTGGCCGCACTGAAAGGAACGGATAGGGTATTACTGGACACAGTGATGCAGCCCGAAATCTTGGAACAACAGATGCAGCAAATCAACGACATCTACTTCAAAGTATTTGATGAACTATACGACATCATCCGTGAAGGCGACGAGATGGCATTCTGTTATTTCTCGTCCTGGGCTCCCGGAAAGATGAGTAAACTGCAAAGTGATATTTCGACCATGATTAGTCAGGATGATTATCGCCGGTTTGTGCAACCTTTTATTCGTGAACAATGTCAGAAGATTGATTATACCCTTTATCATCTGGATGGAGTGGGAGCTATGCATCACCTGCCTGCCTTGCTTGAAATTGAAGAATTGAATGCGATTCAATGGACTCCCGGAGTGGGCGAACCACAAGGAGGATCTCCCAAATGGTACGATCTGTATAAGAAGATTCTGGCAGGCGGAAAGAGCGTGATGGCTTGCTGGGTGACATTAGACGAACTAAAACCCCTATTGGATCATATCGGCGCGGACGGTGTACATTTGGAAATGGATTTCCATAACGAAAAGGAAGTGGAACAGGCCATGCGGATTGTTGAAGAATATACCGGTTCTTCTACCGCTGTAAATACCAATGAACATCAACAGGATGCCGACTTGGCAACTACCGGACAGGAACGTATTTGTATACGGGAAGAACAACACCAGCAAGAGGATAACTGAAACCTCTGTATGAAGCCATTGTTGCCGGGAAACTGGAACCTGCGGTTGAAATCACCCGGCAAGCCATTGCGGAAGGAATAGCACCCCCAATGATTATCAATAATTATATGATTAAAGCAATGGGCGAAGTGGGACAACGTTTCTAGGATGGAAAGGCTTTTGTTCCCCAACTGTTGATGGCAGGACGTGCCATGAAAGGGGCTTTGGAGCTACTGAAACCTTTATTGGCAGGAAGTGCTTCCACTACAATCGGTAAGATTGTCATCGGTACAGTGAAAGGAGATCTCCATGATATTGGTAAAAACCTGGTGGCTTCCATGCTGGAGGGGTGCGGCTTTGAAGTCATAAATATTGGTATTGATGTGACTTGTGACAAGTTTGTGGAAGCTGTGAAGGAAAACCATGCTGACATCTTGTGCATGAGCGCATTGTTGACTACTACCATGACGTATATGAAAGAGGTTATTCAGGCATTGGAAGAGGCCGGTATTCGTAATCAGGTGAAAGTGATGATTGGCGGAGCACCCGTCAGTCAGGGGTTTGCTGACGAAATCGGTGCGGACGGATATAGTGATAATGCGAATACAGCCGTAGCAGTTGCCAAAGAACTGATTGGAAATAAAAAAATAGAATAAAAAGGCACGGATTACACGGATCAACACGGCTCTTAATTACATAGCCTATTAAAACTGTGAAATCCATGTAATCCTTGCCTAAAGAAAATTAGATTTAAACTTACGTTACTTATTTAATACTTGAATTATGCATGTGAAATTCTTAGAGACATTAGATTGGAGTATTCTGATTGCCTACTTCCTTATTTTGATAGCTATTGGTATATGGGCAAGTTCTAAACGAAAAAAGGGGAGTAGTCTTTTCCTTGCGGAGAATTCGCTGAAGTGGTATCATATCGGCTTCTCCATGTGGGGGACGAATGTGGGACCTTCCATGTTGATAGCTTCCGCAAGTGCCGGATTTACTACCGGTATTGTTTCGGGGAATTATGCCTGGTATGCATTTGTCTTTATATGTCTGCTTGCTTTTGTCTTTGCTCCCCGATATTTGGGTAGTCGCATCACGACATTGCCCGAATTTATGGGAAAACGTTTCGGACAATCTACCCGTAACATCCTTGCCTGGTATACCATTATTACCATTCTTATTTCATGGCTTGCATTGACTTTATTTGCCGGTGGAGTCCTGATCCGTCAGGTCTTCGATATTCCTATGTGGCAATCGGCATTGCTGTTACTTGTCATCTCCGCTTTCTTCACGATGCTCGGCGGACTGAAAGCTGTGGCCTACACGAATGTATATCAAATGATACTGTTGATTGTAGTATCAGCCACACTGGCTATCATGGGAATCTATAAAGTAGGTGGTGTAGGAGCACTGGTGGATGCCGTTCCGGCTGATTACTGGAATCTTTTCCATCCAAATGATGACCCGGCTTTTCCTTGGCTACCTATTATCTTGGGTTATCCTATTATGGGAGTTTGGTTTTGGTGTACGGATCAGTCGATGGTGCAACCGGTTCTTGTTGCCAAGAATCTCAAAGAAGGACAGATGGGAACCAACTTTACCGGATGGTTGAAAATATTAGATGTACCTCTTTACATTCTTCCCGGCATTATCTGCCTCGCTTTATTTCCACAATTGGAAAATCCCGATGAGGCTTACATGACAATGGTGACTCATTTATTTCCGGTAGGGATGGTCGGTTTAGTACTAGCTGTGCTGACAGCAGCGTTGGTAAGTACTGTAGGCTCTGCATTGAATGCATTAAGTACGGTATTCACAATGGATATCTATGTGAAGAAAATCAGACCACAGGCCAAGCAAAGAGAGATTATCAGGATGGGACAAGTGGTTACAGTAGTCGGTGCACTGATCTCTGTCATAATAACCATAGCAATCGATAGCATTAAGGGGCTGAATCTATTTAATGTTTTCCAGTCTGTATTGGGATTTATAGCTCCTCCGATGGCAGCCGTATTCCTCTTTGGCGTGTTCTGGAAACGCACCACTACGCTGGCTGCTAATATGGCTCTGACATTGGGAACTGTGTTCAGTATCGGAGTGGGAATTTTGTATTTATGGGTATTTCCGGCCGAACAATATAATGCGTGGCCTCATTTTATGCTGCTTTCTTTCTATTTATTCGTTATCATCGGAATAGGCATGATAGTAGTCAGCCTGTGGGATAAGTCTCCGCAACTGGGAACCTTGAATATGGAAAAGATAGAGGACAAACCTGCACGAATTGTTCTTATCCTATGGGGATTACTTATTGTGACTATGATCGGGCTTTACATCTTCTTCAATGGCCACTAGTTTTTATTCACCACAGAGGACGCAGAGATTATTATCTAATAATAAAAGACTCTGTGTCCTCTGCGTCCTCTGTGGTGAAACTATTTTCTGCGAAAACAATTTTCGTACGTACACAGCACGCAAGTATATTCCAGCTTACGGACATGAGAACCCACTCCGATAATACCACTTACAGATTTGATGGGAATCATCAGGCTGGAATCTGTCAACTGAATACCACAGGGCGAAGCGACCGGAAATAAGGAGAATAGTTTTTGTTGTTCCGATACGTGCCATCCGCAATAGCCGGGGCTGTATCTGTTAGTGTGCTTCCAACCTCTCTTTTCGATAAATGCAGCCAACTTCTCTTCCATGCAATCAGCAGCCTTTTCTGCAATGATGCTCCCTAATGAGTCTGCTATATATACTTTCACCATGTCGTCCTCTTGCTGAAGCAGATGTTGAAACTTCTCAAATTCAACTCCGGCAGTTGCAGTAAAAAAGGCAAAGGCTTCCGAACCCCGTAGTTGGCGGGCAATGGTTTTACCGATTGAGAGAACCGTATCTTTTACAGTCAGTGTTGCTTTTCAGTGTCAAGCAGTCCGTCAGTGAGGAAAAAGAAAAACAGGGACGGAGGAGGGGAGGTGATACGGTCAAGTAACGTATTTATTTCTTCTATGACCATTCCATCCGGCATAGAATCTTTATATCCCATCGCTTCGTAAATATCAGATGATGGGATTTGCAGTTTTTGATAAGTAAGCTCCTGTTCAACCATTGGTGGATGCATTGAATATATAGGTTGTTGTAATCCTGCGGACACAGAATTAAACTTGTGTTTTATTGAATTCTTCCAATGCAGTATAAAATGCGTCTATATTAATAGAAGACGTATGTGGCGGAATATCACAACCACTTGACAATACGAAATTCGGATATGCACGGGTAGCCTCCAATAGTTGCAAAGTCGCTTCCTTCATAGTCTCCGGACCTGCCATCTTGAAAAGGCTCACCGGATCCAGATTTCCCATTGCCAGTGCATCGGTCGGAACCTCTTTCAACGCTTCCTCCATCTTAATTTTATTCCCGAAGTGGTAAACGGCTGCACCGGTATAAACCATCGCTTGCGTGCAATTCCCTGTGTTTCCGCAATTATGAAGTACTACGGCAAAGTGATCATCCTGTACCTTCTCTACTATTTCTTTCACAAATAAAGAAGAATATTGCAGGCAATCTTCGTTGGATAACAATCCCGCAGCAGGTTCAGCCATGATTACACCGTTCACACCGGTTGCTTTCAATGCCATACAATAGCGGGTGATGAAATCACTGCATTTTCTTAACAACGTATTGGCTGCTTCGGGATTGATATAAATCAGCATCATGATTTCCGACATATCATACAAACGTCCGGCCAGCGAATAAGGACCGATGCAACCGGCAAAAACCGGGCGGTCTGTAATATTTCTGGCTGTCAGCATATTCGCTTTAAGATATTCCGGGATTCTTCCTTTGTTTAATGCCGGAATCTCCAGTTTCTCAATAGCTGCCTCGTCTGCCAGTAAACGACCGGATACACTGGGCACCTCATTTTCCGGAAAGATAATCTCTGCCCCGAAAGCTTCCGCTTCTACCGTCAGATCCATGATGACGGTTGCGGCCGCCGCCGGGTACTTGCCACAAAGAGCCTTGATTGCCTCATAATGAACCTGCCCGTTTGTCACTGCATCATGCACCGTTTTCCCGATAAACTCGATACCCGGATGTGTCATGATCGGAATTGCAATCGTTTCCTTACGTTGGATCGTTTGGCTGATCCATTCTTTCATATTCAGTCTACCCATAATTTTAGTTTTTAATATCGTCTTGTAATAAAGACGAAGTTACCCCTCTTTTGTAATCTCGTATATGATAAAATCTGATACCGGTATAAAAATAAAGCTGCTCTTCTTTCTGAAGGGCAGCTTTACACCTATTTGATTTATCTTCGAGCTTTATTTTACCGGAATCTTATCAATACGATTCTGATGACGGCCACCGTCAAATTTGGTAGAGAAGAACTCTGTCAAAATCATGTCCGCTTCTTCAGTGCTGATGAAGCGTCCCGGCATAACCAGTACATTAGCGTCATTGTGCTGACGAGCTAGGTGTGCGATTTCTGCATTCCAGCAGAGAGCAGCACGAACCCCTTGGTGCTTGTTCAGCGTCATATTGATTCCGTTTCCACTGCCGCAGATAGCGATACCGGGATAACATTCTCCCGATTCCACTGCAAGAGCCAGCGGATGAGCATAATCCGGATAGTCTACGCTTGCGGTAGAGTTAGTTCCGAAATCCTTGTAAGCCCAGCCTTTTGCTTCCAGCCAGCCGCGAACATATTCTTTCAGTTCAAAACCGGCATGGTCGCATGCTAATCCGATTGTTTTCATTAGAGCATTGCTTTTACTTGGTTATATACGTTCTCGGCAGTAAATCCAAGTTTCTCATCCAATACTTTATAAGGAGCAGAGAAACCGAAAGATTCCAATCCCCAAACTTTACCGTGGCAACCTACCAGACCTTGAAGAGTGACAGGCAGGCCGGCAGTCATACCGAAAATCTTCGCATCTGCCGGAAGGATAGCTTCCTGATATTCTTTCGGTTGGTTGCGGAACAGACCTTCAGACGGAGCAGATACAATGCGTACCTTCACGCCATCTTTGCGAAGCAACTCTGTGCCGGCTACCAATGTAGACACTTCAGAACCTGAAGCTACCAGGATAACATCCGGATTTTCGTCGGAACCTGCTACGATATAAGCACCCTTAGCTGCTTGTTCGTAATCTGTTCCTGCCGGTAAGTTGGCAATATTTTGGCGAGAGAAGATCAATCCTGTCGGAGTAGACATATTTTCCATAGCAAGTTTCCAAGCAATGGTTGTCTCTTCTGCATCAGCCGGACGAAGTACCAACATAGAGTTGTGTCCCTTATGGTTTTTCAGTTTTTCCATCAGGCGGATTTGAGCTTCCTGTTCTACCGGTTCGTGAGTAGGACCGTCTTCACCTACGCGGAATGCGTCGTGTGTCCAGATGAATTTCACCGGTTGTTCCATCAAAGCAGCCATACGTACGGCAGGTTTCATGTAATCGGAGAATACGAAGAATGTACCGCAAGCAGCGATCACACCACCGTGGAGAGACATACCGATACAGATACAAGCCATTGACAATTCAGATACACCTGCTTGGAAGAATGCTCCGCTGAAATCACCTTTCTTGAAAGAATGAGTCTTTTTCAGGAAACCGTCAGTCTTGTCAGAGTTAGAAAGGTCGGCCGAAGCAACGATCATGTTTTCTACCTGTGTAGCAAGTGCGCCCAATACGGTTGCAGATGCAGCACGAGTAGCGCTACCTGCTTTCTGTTCGATAGCAGCCCAGTCCACTTTCGGAGCTTTGCCCGAGAAGAAGAGTTCCAGTTTTGCAGCCAGTTCCGGGTTTGCTTTCGCCCATGCAGCTTTCTTTGCATACTTTTCAGCAACGATCTTCTTCAGTTCTTCTGCACGTTTTGCATACAGTTCGGCTACTTCCGGGAATATAACAAACGGGTTAGTAGGATCACCACCCAGATTCTTGATTGTATTTACATAAGCGTCGCCACCGAGAGGAGCACCGTGTGTAGCGCAGTTAGCTTCATAGCTGCTGCCGTCTGCCTTGCGTGCACCTTTACCCATTACGGTTTTACCGATAATCAGTGTCGGACGTTCTTTTTCAGCTTGTGCTTCTTTGATTGCCGCACGGATTTCGTCAGGATCATTACCGTTGATACTAAGTACGTTCCATCCCCATGCTTCATATTTCATGGCAGTGTCTTCAACGGTTACGTCTTTCGTTTCTGTAGAAAGCTGAATATCGTTGGAGTCATAGAACATAATCAGGTTGTCCAGTCCCAGTGCACCGGCAATACGTCCGGAACCTTGAGAGATTTCTTCCTGAATACCACCGTCAGAGATGTAAGCGTAAATGGTCTGATTCATCACCTCGTCGAAACGGGCTTTCAAGAATTTGGCAGCGATAGCAGCACCTACTGCAAAAGTGTGTCCTTGTCCCAGCGGACCGGAAGTATTTTCGATGCCACGCATGATGTCCACTTCAGGGTGTCCCGGAGTAGGGCTTCCCCATTGGCGGAATTCTTTCAGCTCGTCCAGTGTGAATTTTCCTGTCAATGCCAACGTAGAATAAAGCATCGGAGACATGTGGCCCGGGTCGAGGAAGAAGCGGTCACGTCCTTCCCAACGGGGATTTTCAGGATCGTATACTAGAAACTCAGAGAAGAGTACATTTACAAAATCAGCACCACCCATGGCGCCACCCGGGTGACCGGAATTGGCTTTCTCAACCATTGAAGCAGCAAGAATACGGATGTTATCCGCTGCACGATTCATAAGTTTGTTATCGTTCATATCATTAAAATTTAATTGATTTCTGTCAGATTGTTCGCAAAGATAACTCTTTATGTGGATTTAACAATCCAAAAGAGCTATCTTTTTTATCGACAATTTTACGGTCTTCTTGTTTGTGATACAATAAGTAATTGCTCTAAAATTACTGTAACTCTAAAGTAACAATGGACTTAGCAGGAAGTTTTACCTTCATTGTACCTTTATTGATTTTTACCTCTTTGAAAGGTGCCGGTTTTACAATATTAGGTTTTTCAAAAGAATTGTAATCGGTCAGTTTGGAAGCGGTCAGAATCTCTCCGACAGCTTTCTTGGCTTTCGTATCACCCAGATTGATGGTGATTTCCTGCGCTTCATCAGCATCTACATTGGAAAGAGAAATATGGATCACCCCATCTTTATTTTTGGAAGCTGTGGCGCTCACCATCGGTACAGTGCGGTTATCACGTACACTTATCTTTTCGCAAGTCAGGTCGATAGGAAGATAAGTGGCATCCTGATGTACTTTATACATCTTGAAGACATAATAAGTAGGAGTGAGCACCATTTCTTTGTCTTTTGTCAGAATCATCGATTGAAGTACGTTGACAATCTGTGCGATATTTGCCATCTTCAAGCGGTCTGTATATTTGTGGAATACATCAAGACTTAAAGAAGCCACGAAAGCATCACGCAACGTGTTTTGCTGATACAGATGTCCTTTGATGGTTCCCGGTTCTTCATCCCACCAGGTTCCCCATTCGTCCAGTAAGAGGGCGATTTTCTTGTCCTTGTCATATTTGTCCATGATGGTACAATGTTTCTTGAGTACATCTTCCACTTCCAGACATTTGCCCATCGTCCAGTAATAATCATCCTTGTTGAATTGAGTGGCTGATCCTTTGCTGCCACTCCATCCGGTTACGGTATAATAGTGCAGAGAAAGACCGTCCATCCGGTGTCCTACACGATTCATCAATACATCTGTCCATTTGTAATCATAGTCACTTGCGCCACTGGCAATCTTGAACAGACGGTTGCCGTCATAATTACGGCAATAAGTAGAATAACGACGATATAAGTCTGCGTAATATTCCGGACGCATGCTGCCACCGCACCCCCAGCTTTCATTTCCTACGCCGAGATATTTCAATTTCCATGCTTTGTCGCGACCATTCTTACGGCGAAGGTTAGCCATAGGCGAGTCTCCGTCAGAAGTCATATATTCCACCCATTTAGCAAGCTCTTCCACTGTGCCGCTACCTACATTTCCACTCACGTATGGTTCGCAACCCAGCATTTCACAAAGATTCAAAAACTCGTGTGTTCCGAAACTGTTATCTTCAATGGTACCGCCCCAGTTGTTGTTCACCATCTTCGGACGGTTCTCTTTCGGACCAATGCCGTCCATCCAGTGGTATTCATCGGCAAAGCATCCGCCCGGCCAGCGAAGAACGGGAACGGACAAGTCTTTCAGTGCATTGAATACATCTGTGCGGTATCCCTTGATATTAGGAATATCCGAGTTTTCGCCTACCCAAAGACCACCGTAGATACATGAACCCAGGTGTTCGGCAAACTGGCCGTAAATTTCCTTCGGTATGATTTCTTTGCCTTGATCGGCATGTACGGTTATGGTAGCACTCTTTTGTGCAGAAAGAGATACGGATGCTGCCAGAAAAGCCGTGCTGACTAATAGTTTTGCTTTCATAAATGGTATTTGTTTAATGATTATTTTTTACCACAGATTACGTAGATTATCACAGATTGATTTTATTCTGATTACTATCATGTTATAACCCATAAATAATCTGTGTTAATCCGTGTAATCTGTGGTGACTTCTATTTTAGTAAACGAACTTCATAAACGGCAGAGGTCCATTCCGTCCCGTCAGGGATAAAACGTATCGGACAACTACCCGTATTCAGTTTTTGAGGCAGAACATAAGAAAGAGTAATGAAACCGTCTTTATCTGCTTCACTGATAGTCGGATGAACAGCCAACTTTTCGTTATTCAAAAGAATAGCCACTTTATTGCGGTCATCTTTCCGTACCGTAATCAGGAGGCGGCTTGCTTCCTCTTTTACCTTCAATTGATAGCCGAACCAACCTTTAGCACGTCGGAAATGTCGGTCTTTATTCGTCCCCGTTTCTGCCTGTTCATACTGGATGCCATGGTCAGACTCCGGCTGCTGTTCGCCGGGGAAGATCAGGTCAATGGTTTGATTAGCCAATTCTGTTGCTTTTCGTTCAGCCGTTGCCATCTCTTCCTGAATCGCTTTAAACTGCTCTTCGCTTGCCTGCCGGAAATAAACGGCATAACGGGAATTGTGCAGGCGGAAGAACGGAACGAGTTCCAATGCCTTGTCTTGTGCAGGATAAACCTCTCCGTTATAGCTGAAAGTAATCCGGCTATTCTGTTCTTTCTGAAGAGATTTGCAGATTGAATCAGGATTTCCTATCAGCATCGGAACTTCTTGTAAAGGAATTTGTTTGCCATGAGCGATATGGCCGCCACGACTGTCATCGGCATATAAACCATCAAGATATTCAGTGCCTGTGGAAGCTGCAAGAACGATTGGACCATATAAGAAAGCATAATAATCTTTCTTGTCGGGAATCTGTTCCACGCTGACTTTCATAGGCAAGTGGAAAGTAATGACATCCCCTTTTTTCCATTTGCGGGAGAGAGGAAGATACTGGTTACCTTTTGCCATAACGAACATTTTTCTTTTTCCATTGATGCTGACGCTATATCCTTTGGATTGGTTCGCCCATTCCGGAATACGTATCATTAAAGTACGTTTTTTCTTAGGCGCTTCATCTATTCGCAAAGTTACCTTGTCGTCATCAGGGAAACGGGTTTCCTGTGTCAAAATAATGCCTTGCTCTTTCCAGGTCAGTTGTGAAGGAATGAAGAGATTGACATAAAGTGTGTCTTTCCGATACGCATAGATAAATTCACCGTATTTGGTATGATTCTCCAAGCCTGAACCTACACAGCACCACATGGATGTTTCCGGTTGTGAGTATACACGATAGTGTCCTGGACGCATAGGAGTGAAGTAGACAAATCCACCTTTATCCGGCTCTTGTGACGCTAAAATATGATTGTAAAGCGCACGTTCGTAATAGTTTACGTAGTTTGGATCAGGTTCGTTTGTTTGATTCGGATTGTGAGAATTCTGATAAAGCATTTTGGTAAGACGGAGCATGTTGTAAGTATTACAAGTCTCCGGTCCTTGAACGTCGTTCAGCATGGACGTGAAGTTATCCGACGGATGGAAATGTTCGCGGACGCTATTTCCTCCGATGCAGACGGAACGGTGATTGACTACCGTGTTCCAGAAAAAACGGGCGGCATGATCCCATTCTGCAGCATGATTCCAATTTTTGTCGTCTTGTGAAAGTTCGGCTATTCGCTTGTAGCCGATCACTTTCGGAATCTGTGTGTTGGCGTGCATCCCCGTCAATTTGTCTTCCTCTTTGATAAGCGGGTCTAAGATAAGCTTGTGAGAGAAACGGCGTGCCAGTTCCAGATACTTCTTGTCGCCTGTGATTTCGGCCACGTCAGCGAACGTTTCGTTTAATCCGCCATGTTCGCTACGAAGCATATCCTGCATTTGTTCGTCACTCAAGCCGGAAGTGATATCGATCATCCAGTCTGTAAAAGCGATAAGCATTTGGCGTGCAAGGTCGCTTCCTGCATAGATATATGCATCCCGCAATCCGGCGTAAGTCTTATGTATATTGTATAAAGGTACCCATTTGCCGTTAAGGTCGAAACCTCCGGCACGGATCTTTCCTGCTTTTATATCTTTCCAAAGTTGAAGGCTTCCCGGAGTTCCTCCGATGAATCCTGTGCCGACAGTTTGCTGTGCCCGATTCAACTCATTCAGCATGTAGTTGAGGCGATTATAGACTGCGGTATCTCCGGTGGCGGCATACATCATGGAAAGTGCGGATAAATAATGTCCGCCGATATGTCCGTCCAATCCGGTATTTTCCCAATTGGTGTAGCTGGGGGCTTTAGGCTGTAACCCTGCTTCGCGGAGAAAAGGAGCGAGCAGATGGTCGGGGTCTAATGCAAGTATGTAATGTAGATCAGTCTGTTGAGCTTGCAGAAACGGACTATCCAATAGTTTCACATTTTGTAAAGGGAAGTAAGACACCTGTGGAGCGTTTTGAGCTTTGGCCAGTGAGGTGGACAGGACAAGTGCAAGTATGAACGAGGTGGTTTTCATGATAATAGTCTCCCCATCTCCCTCTCCAAAGAGGAGAGGGGTGGAGATAATTAATGTTAATACTTAGTTAGAATTGGCTCTTGATAAACAGCGATTTATCGGCAATCTCTGATGAACAACAATGGATTGCCGACTGTCAATTATTTAAATTTGACTGCTGCCTCTTCGATAGGCAATCCTGCCTTGTAATTTTCGATGTATGCATTGAAGCCGGCTACATCTTCGGGCGTAGGTGATACCTCGATACCCGCGTCACCGACAAATACGCTTTCATCCAGAAAATCGGCAAGAGATTGTTTCTTTTCATTGTTCACGAGGTAAGAACCTAACAGGGCAATACCCCAGGCACCACCTTCACCGGCTGTTTCCATCACGGAAATAGGCGAGTTGATGGCTGCAGCAAGTATTCTTTGGCCTACTCCCTTTGTTCTGAATAATCCTCCGTGACCAGTAATTCTGTCCACTTTGATTTTTTCTTCGTTGAACAGGATGTCGTTACCAATCTTGAGTACTCCTACCGAAGCATACAAGTGAGTCCGCATAAAGTTTGCCAGGTTGAACTTGTCATTTGCCGAACGTACAAACAAAGGTCTTCCGTCAGCAAGTCCTGTTACAGGCTCGCCTGAAATATAATTGTATGAAAGCAAACCTCCACAATCAGTATCACCAGTGAGCGCAATATTGTAGAGTTTACTATAGATTTCATCCATATCTACAGGTATGCCCAGAAGCTCCTGGTATTCCTTGAACAAGTTAACCCATGCGTTGAGATCAGAAGTGCAGTTGTTGCAATGCACCATGGCTACCAGACTTCCGTCAGGAGTTGTCACCATGTCAATCATTTCGTATGGCTTCGACAGTTCTTTCTCCAATACAATCATTGAGAATGAAGAGGTACCTGCGGATACATTTCCGGTACGTTGTTTGACTGCGTTAGTCGCAACCATTCCGGTACCAGCGTCTCCTTCCGGCGGACAAACCGGTATTCCTGCCTTCAAATGACCCGATGCATCGAGCTTTTTACTTCCTTCCGGAGTGAGGACACCTGCATTTTCACCTGCCGATAATACTTTAGGCAGAATATCCTGTAGCTTCCAGCTATATTCTTTCGAAGCAATCAGCTTGTCGAACTTAGCCACCATTTCAGCAGAATAGTTGTTAGTAGTTGGATCTATAGGAAGCATACCTGATGCATCGCCTATTCCCAACACCTTTTCGCCTGTGATCTGCCAATGCACGTAACCTGCCAGAGTGGTCAGGAAGTCGATTTCATTAACGTGTGCTTCGTTGTCTAAAATAGCCTGATACAAGTGGGAAATGCTCCAACGCAGAGGGATATTATAGACAAATAGTTCGGATAAAGCAGCCGCTGCGCGACCTGTATTAGTGTTTCTCCAAGTGCGGAAAGGCACGAGGATTTCTTCTTTTTTGTTGAATGGCATATAACCATGCATCATAGCGCTGACACCGATGGCAGCCAGAGTCTCGATCTCTATGCCGTATGCATTCTTTACGTTAGTACGAAGATCGGCATAGCAATCTTGCAGCCCTGACCAGATGGCTTCAATGCTATACGTCCAAAGTCCGTCAACTAACTGGTTTTCCCAAGTGTGGCTACCTTGAGCAATAGGCTTGTTTTCCTGGTCGATCAAGACAGCTTTTATTCGTGTAGAACCGAGTTCTATACCAAGAATTGCTTTACCTGCCTCGATGGTTGATTTTGCATCTAATTTCATGTTGAAATCAATATTTTAAGGT
>ADJT01000444.1_pt1 | contig 13360 bp, 8 predicted proteins | sample 268108 | NCBI WGS metagenome assembly ADJT01 (sample SAMN00007487, study PRJNA43253) | human gut metagenome | isolation source: feces sample TS29
GGACGGCAAGCAATATACCGCTGCCGCCGATAAATGGCACATCACCGACCTGCTGCACTACAGCGGTACACATTCCGCCACATCCTCTTCCATCAATCTGCTGCTGAAGCACAGCATGGCGCAGCTATGCGTCAACCTGCTGCCGGGCGACGGCATCACCGCCGAACAGCTGCAGACGGCCACCGTACACCTCAAGCAAGCGAAAGCCTACTTCACCATGAATACCGACGGAGAGCCCGTCATCCATAATCACGACGGCGAAGCCTCCACCCCTACCGATGTCCGCCTGCTGAAGAACGGCAATACCTCGTCGGCATACTACGCCCTGATGCTGCCGGGGCAGACCTTTGCCGCAGACCGACTGATGATAAGCATCCACATCGGAAACGACATCTATAAGTACCTCCCCACCAACGACATCACCACCCAAGCCAATACCTGCCACGAGCTGAAACTGAAAGTAAACAAAGCAGGGGTGAGCGCATTGAGCGTAACGTCCACCGGATGGCAAAGCCCGACACTGGTGGAGGCGACGGAAGCAGAAAGCTTCGTAACAGTGGAGAACGAAACAGCGGGAAGCCTGCTGGCAGATGGGTCTGCACTGAAGACTGCACTGGCAAGCGCCGGCCAAGACAGCCCCATCAAGGTAATGATTACGGGGGAGATTAGCGACCAGGACTTGGCGAATTTGAAAGAGCAGATGATCGGTGGTAGTAATGGTAATAAATACTTCAAGGTCAGCCACCTCTACATCACCGCAAGCGGGGCGACAACCATACCGGAGGGATTTTGCAAAACGGGGGATAACACAAATACCGCACTTCAAGAGGTGATACTCCCCGAAGGGATAACAAGTATAGGAGAGCGCGCATTCCAAAGCTGCACGACACTAAAGAGCATTCAACTGCCAAAGAAAGTGACAAAGATAGGAAAGTACGCATTCATTAATTGCCGCCAGCTAACAAACATCCAACTGCCGGACGGAGTGACAGAAATAGGAGAATACGCATTCGTCGACTGTAGCAGCCTGACAGAAATCAGCATCCCCACGGGAGTAACGAAGATAGGAGAGAGGACATTCCAAAGCTGCGCGAATCTGACGAGCATCCAACTGCCGGAGACAGTGACAGAGATAGGCCAAAGCGCATTCAACTACTGTGGAAGTCTGAAGGAAATCAACATACCGAAAGCAGCGACAAGCATAGGAAGCTACGCATTCCAGTATTGTAGCAGCTTGACAGAAATCAGCATACCCAAAGCAGTGACAAGCATAGGAGTCTGCGCATTCTACGACTGCTCCGCCCTCGAAGAAGTCGTCCTCAGCGGCACCAACGACCAATTTGGCTTCTTCCTGCCCACCGTTGGTGATGGTGCATTCGCAGGCACCTCCGCCACCCTCCTCTTCCTCACCGATGTCACCGAAGAGATGTTCAAGGCAGAAGGAAATGCCGCCACATGCCAATCCTGGGGTAGTGTCACCTGGAAAGCCATCCACTACAACCTGACTGCGGATAATCCTGCCAGCCTGACAGACACCGCCAACTATAGCGGCCACTGGCTCAAGGACTCCCCCCAATAACCCCAACCCCATAACCCATAACTCAAAATTCATAACTCATAATTCAAAACCCCATGGCAACAACCTTTGAAAAGTTCATCAGTCTCGTGGCCTACGACAACGCCCTGACCGAGCGCACGGACGACTTCTACCTCCGTGCCAAGACACAACCCCGCACACTGGGCATCACCGAGATAGCCCGCGAAACAGCCCGGCAACTGGGCAAGTACGGCGAAAACCCGTTGGGATAACACCCCACGGCCCTACCCCCATAAGGGTGCGCACCCCCACCCCGAACGGCCCTACTTATACGAAACCCTAAAAAAGACACCCAACGAATGAAAACAAGGAACCACCTCCGCCGGACGCTACTGCTCCCCACCCTGCTGCTTGCCCTGCTGCCGCCCTGCGCCTGCACAGACGACATCTGCCCCGACACCGCCCCCCTGCCCGGTGCCGACAGTGAAGCCACAGCCTCCCTCATAGGCCAACCCATACAGATAGGCTGCATCGCCACAAGCGTGGAACAGCAGTCGCCCATGGCCGGAGAAGGAGGAGGGCAGACACGCGCCGACGGAACCACCGGCACACCCGCCACGGAAACCGGCTTCCCCAAAGTAGGAACCACCATCACCGTATTCATGACCGTGCCCGTAAGGTCGTCGTCGGCAGCAGACGGCTCGTCCGCCGAAGTCCGCTACAGCCACGCCAACTACACCTGCACCTCCGTCAGCACCGACGGCGGCACGCAAGCCGTCACCTCCGCCACTTGGCAGCCCACCGACCCTGCCAACCTCCTCCGCTGGGAGAAAGACGCCGCCGCCTACTACTTCGCCGCCATCTCCCCCGCCATAGAGATGCAGCCACTGGAGGCATTGACATATACCGGCAGCGACGGCAACAGCGGAGGCAGCTACGCCCTGCAGACGGGCGAAGCCTTCACCTTCCAGCTGCCCCAAGCCTTCACCCCCGAGAACTACGCCTACTGGGAACAGCTGCGCACCTCCGGCCTCGCCGTCCGCATACCCCAGCCCACCGCCGACCCCATCCCCCTACAGATGCAACGCGCCCTGGTGAAAGTGGACATCTTCTCCACCGCATCCGCCGCCGTCCTGCTGAAAGCACCTGCCAAAGCCGTATTCTGCGCCTACACAGGCGGAGTGACGGCGCTGAGAGAGGCACCCATTGTGAGCAATTCTACTGACGGGATACACTCCTATCTGTTTGTTGACAAGCTCACCGACACCCGTTCCGTCACCACCTTGAGCCGGGACGGTGCGGCGGTGCATCGGGCGTTGATGATACCCACTTACCACCAATACAGCCCAGACTACCTCCCCCCTAATGGACCTACTTGCAGCGAAGCCGGAGGAAACGGTACCCTCTCTTTTCTTACGGACAAGGTATATAGCGCCGGAGGCTCAATCGGCAGCAGCAGCGAGACCGGCAGCGTCACCGGCGGCACCACCGGCAACCGATTCTATCTCCCCGGCAAGTACCTGCAAGTGTCGGACGGAAGTACCGACATAAAAGGCACAGCACCGGAAAACATCCTCCTGCTGGATGGGACGGAAGCGTCCTACAATGCCGTAAAGAGCAGGCTGGAAGCGATAAATGCCGCCGGAAGCTCTTCTCCCCCTACCCTCGTCTCCAAACTCTTCATCAGCGGTTCTGTACCGGAAGGCATGGACCAGAGCGAGCTGTTAGGATTGCTGGGCAGCAGCCATAATTACGTACAAAACCTCTATATGGAGCCGGTGAAGGAAGTGCCTACGAATTGGTATCTCTTCACCAACGGCAATAGTACTCTGCAAAGCATCAACCTGCCACAAGCCACCAAAATAGGATATAATGCTTTCAATAAATGCACCGGCCTGACAAGCATCAACCTGCCACAAGTCACCAAAATAGGATATAATACTCTTCAGGGTTGTACCGGCCTGACAAGCATCGACCTGTCACAAGTCACCAAAATAGGAAATGGTACTTTTGTGAATTGTACCAGCCTGACAAATATTGACCTGTCACAAGCCACCGACATCGGAGAAAATGCTTTCTGGAATTGCACCGCCCTGACAAGTATCGACCTGCCACAAGTCACCGACATCGGAGTCAGTGCTTTTTGGAGTTGCACCGGCCTGACAAGTATCGACCTGCCACAAGCCATCGGAATCGGAGAAAGAGCCTTCCAGGATTGCACCGCCCTGGCAAGCATTGACCTGCCAAAAGTCACCAATATAGGAATCGGAGCTTTCGTCGGATGCGGGAAACTGGCAAGCATCTACCTGCCACAAGTCACCGACATCAGAGAAGATGCTTTCTTTGGTTGCACCGGCCTGAAGAGCATCGTCCTTAGCGGCACCGGTACCGAAAACAGCTTCGCTCTCCCCACCTACGACACCCAAAACGGTCTCGGAAATTATAATTTCTCCCCCGAGAACCTCTTCCTCACCGGAGTTACCGCACTCGAGGACGATCAAATCACCCAGTGCCGCACCTGGGGAAAGATGACTTGGGCGAACATATACTATAACTACAAGGGAAGCCCTTCACTTGCCGAAGCCACCATTACGGAGCTGACAAACCCCGAGAATTACACAAAAGTAACCGATAAGTAACTTATTATTAACAACAAATAAATAGACCAAATATGAAAACAAGAAGTATCCAAACGCTGCTCCTCGCAGCCACCCTCGGCCTGCTGGTCACCGCCTGTAACAACGATTCAGACCAGACAGTGGACATCACCAAGCCCATCAACGTGAAGCTCTCGCTCACCACCACCGGCACCAATATCCCCATCAGCCGCGCCGCCATCGGCGCCACCGAGTTCGATGATGACGACGCACTGGGCCTCTACATCGCCCACAAAACGGGTGCCAACGATGAATCCCCCATCAGCGCCTCCCTCGACCCCAAGAACACCAAATGGGTAAACGGCAGCTTCACCGACGAACCCCTCTACTGGCAGAACGTCACCGACCAGCACACCCTCTACGCCTACTATCCCTATACCAACACCGCCACCGACACCTACACCGTGCCCAACGTCAGCATCAAGCCCGACCAGAACAACAGCAGCACCGCCGCCGCCGACTACGAAGCCTCCGACCTGCTGTGGGGCAAATGCACCACCGTGGCAACGAACAACGCAAGCATCAGCATGAAGCACTGCATGAGCCAAATCACCGTCACCCTCTCCGCAGGAAACGGCTACTCCTCCCTGCCCGCCATCGACAAGGTAGAACTGCTCTGCTCCGCAGGCTTCGCCCTCAGCGGCACGTGGAATCTGGCAGACGGCAAAGTAACAAAGGCTAATGATGCCGCTGCCACCGACGCTGCAGCTGCATCTACCACCTCCATCACCACCTACGCCCACAGCGTTGCAGGTGCCACCACCTACCGCGCCATCGTGCTGCCGGGTCAGGCATTCACCAATAGCTCCCAATTCGTAAAAGTCACCTCCCGGCAGCAACACCTACACCTACTATCTGGCTATGAGTTCCAGCGAAAACCTCACTACCGAGGCCAACAAAACCTACAACTTCGACCTCAGCCTGAACAAGGCCGGGCTGACGCTGAAAGGGATTACCATCGCCGCATGGGACACAGATGAAATAGAAGGGGATGCAGGCATGGACATTGGAAACTGATGGACAATGAATAACTGAGAACGAAAACTGTTCTTAAACATGGAGGGTACGGAGACACTGTACCCTCCATTTTTGTATCTTGCGCCATGTTTAACCCCTCAATAAAAACTTTAAGGTTATGATTATCGGAGTACCTAAAGAAATCAAGAACAACGAGAACCGTGTAGGAATGACCCCTGCCGGAGTAGCCGAGTTGGTGAAACGCGGTCATACGGTGTATGTGCAAGCCTCGGCAGGCGCAAACAGCGGTTTCTCTGACGATGATTACATCGCCGTAGGTGCACAAATGTTGCCAACCATTGAAGACACGTATGCCATAGCCGACATGATTGTCAAGGTAAAGGAGCCCATCGCACCGGAGTACAAACTGATAAAAAAGGAACAAGTGGTATTCACCTATTTCCACTTCGCTGCCGATAAATTGCTGACCGAAGCCATGATAGCAAGCGGCGCCGTCTGCATCGCCTACGAAACGGTAGAGAAAGAAGACCGCTCACTTCCGCTGCTTACCCCCATGAGCGAAGTGGCGGGACGCATGGCCACCCAGGTAGGAGCACGCTTCCTCGAAAAACCCCAAGGCGGCAAAGGGAAACTGATGGGTGGCGTGACGGGTGTACGCCCCGCACGCGTACTTATCCTGGGCGGCGGCATTGTGGGCACCAATGCCGCACAAATAGCTGCCGGAATGGGTGCCGAGGTACTGATTGCCGACATCAACCTTCCCCGCCTGCGCTACCTCAGTGAAGTGATGCCCAAGAATGTAAAAACACTCTATTCTTCCCTTCACAATATCAAAATGGAATTACCTACAATAGACCTCGTAATAGGGTCTGTCCTTATCCCCGGTGACAAAGCGCCTCATCTCATCACCAAAGAAATGCTGAAAATGATGAAGCCCGGCACCGTACTCGTAGACGTTGCCATCGACCAAGGCGGATGTTTCGAAACCTCCCACCCCACCACGCACAGCGACCCTACCTACATTGTGGACGGAATTGTACACTACGCCGTTGCCAATATCCCCGGCGCCGTACCCTTCACCTCCACCATGGCACTGACAAATGCCACCCTGCCCTACACCGTTGCCCTGGCATGCAAAGGCTGGAGACAAGCCTGCAAGGACGATCCGGCTCTGGCGTTGGGATTGAACGTAGTGGAAGGCAAGGTAACATACAGAGCTGTAGCCGATGTCTTCGGGCTGAAATATGAGGCGATTGAGTTATAAGTTATAGAGGGTGTCTCATCTGTGTGCCATCAACCGTTTTGACACCCTCAATCTCCAAACAAAGAATCCTTCTTCCTCGCATACTCCCACCACATAGCGAGCAGTGTGATGCAGAGGTTGAAAATAAACGGAAATTCCTTGGAATTAGTGTGGAACAAGGTCTGAAAGAAGTCTGTAATGAACGGGGACAATAGAATCGCCAGATAATTCATTACCATTACAAAGGCCAGTGCCAAAGTTGTTTTTTCCGGTATAGCCGTATCTACTGTCTCGTCATAAATCAGCGGTTGAATGACACCATATCCCAAACCAACCAACATACATCCCGGTATTATCAGCCATTCTTTAGGCGAAATCCATATCAAAAGCAAACCCGCTGCAATGGACAAAAGGCTGTAAAACTTTGTGTGTTTCCCCATCCACTTCACGATATGCCCCAGGAAGAAACCCGGAGCCATAATGGCAAGGAAGAATAAGGAGATCATCAATCCGGAATTTCCGCTGGAGAAGTGATGGGCCTCCATCAAAAAAGGCAAGTCAAAAGTAACCGCCAGCACTACATACGTAGTGACGCCATAAAACAGCATCAACTGTAGCAGATGGCGGACATGGATGCCGTATTTACCGGGAATCGCACGCTTGGATTCCTCCGGAACAACGGTAGCCGTATCTTCTGTTTTCTGCGGCTGACCGGTATCTCCCTTCAAATACCCGACAAGCAGCAGAGAAACCAACGGAAGCAGATATACCACGAAAGGCAAGTGCCAGTTTACCTCTGCCAGATACCCAGTCACCGCCGTTGCCACAACCAGCGTCACATTGGTGATGGCAGAACTGTAACCAAACTGCTTTACCCTATACTCCCCCGTGAAATAGCGTGAAACCAGACCGGTGGACAACGGAATAATCACCCCCGAACCGATGCCAAGCAAAGCGCTGACCACCATCAACTGCCACATTTTATCCGAAAAAAGATAAAGTACCCCACTGGTGGCAAACATCCAAAGCCCCGCTTTCAGCAGACGCACAAAGTCACGTTTCTCGGCCAGCTTGCCCGCCAACAGCACAAAAGGAATTATCAGCAGCGAAGGCAGGGAGGTAAGCATCTGTATATCCAGTTCTGTGGCATGTGGAAAAATGGTAGTAAGTTGTCCCAAAATAGGTGATACGGCCAATCCCGGCAAGGAAGTCAATGCAGAGACTGACCAAATGCCGACAAGCGTGATAAGGGGGATTGTACCCCTTCCGGTATTGATTTTCATATAGTAGTATATTAATTAAATGAATAATGTGGGAACAACAAACCTACCTTCAGAATGTTCGTTTTTTAAGATTTTACTACGCTGCCCTTTAATAAACGCCAAATAATGCAAAACCCCGGAACTTTCATCCGCAAACCCCGTTGTTGTGGGAAATTCGACGGGGAAAAGCCCCGCCGCCTAAACCTTTAAAAAAATTATTAATATGGAAGATTTGAATTTCAGAAAAGGAGATGCAAAAACTGAAGTATTCGGTTCAAACCGTATGTTACAACCCTCACCCGTAGAAAAGATTCCCGACGGACCTACTACCCCGGAAATCGCCTATCAGATGGTGAAAGACGAGACCTTCGCCCAAACGCAGCCTCGCTTGAATCTGGCTACATTCGTCACTACCTATATGGACGAATATGCAACCAAGCTGATGAACGAAGCCATCAACATCAACTACATTGACGAGACCGAATATCCGCGCATCGCCGTAATGAACGGTAAATGTATCAACATCGTGGCCAACCTCTGGAACTCTCCTGAAAAAGAAACCTGGAAAACCGGCGCACTTGCCATCGGTTCCTCGGAGGCATGTATGCTGGGTGGTGTGGCAGCCTGGTTGCGCTGGCGCAAGAAACGTCAGGCACAAGGCAAACCGTTCGACAAACCCAACTTCGTTATTTCAACCGGTTTCCAGGTGGTATGGGAAAAATTCGCCCAATTGTGGCAGATTGAAATGCGTGAAGTGCCTTTGACACTGGACAAGACCACGCTCGACCCCGAAGAAGCCTTGAAGATGTGTGATGAGAACACCATCTGTATCGTGCCTATCCAAGGCGTTACATGGACAGGACTGAACGATGACGTCGAAGCCCTCGACAAAGCCCTCGATGCCTACAATGCGAAGACCGGCTACGACATTCCTATCCACGTAGATGCCGCCAGCGGCGGTTTCATCCTCCCGTTCCTCTATCCCGAAAAGAAATGGGACTTCCGTCTGAAGTGGGTACTCTCCATCAGCGTCAGCGGACACAAATTCGGTCTGGTTTATCCGGGTCTGGGCTGGGTTTGCTGGAAAGGCAAGGAATATCTGCCCGAAGAAATGTCATTCAGCGTAAACTACCTCGGTGCCAACATTACTCAGGTAGGCCTGAACTTCTCCCGTCCTGCCGCACAGATTCTGGGTCAATATTACCAGTTCATCCGTTTGGGATTCCAGGGTTACAAGGAAGTACAGTACAACTCTCTGACCATCGCCAAGTATATCCATGACGAAATCGGCAAGATGGCTCCGTTCGTAAACTATTCCGACGAGGTTGTGAACCCGCTGTTTATCTGGTATTTGAAACCGGAATATGCAAGAGCTGCCAAATGGACTCTGTATGACCTGCAGGACAAGCTGTCACAACACGGTTGGATGGTACCCGCCTATACACTGCCTTCAAAGCTGGAAGACTACGTCGTAATGCGCGTCGTTGTTCGCCAAGGATTCAGCCGCGACATGGCAGACATGCTGCTGGGTGACATCAAGAATGCCATCACGGAGCTGGAGAAACTGGATTACCCGACTCCTACCCGTATGGCACAGGAAAAGAACCTGCCGGTGGAAACCAAAATATTCAACCACGGATGCCGTACTCATAAAAAATAAATTAATTTACGATTAAACGATTTACGATGTACGATTAGAGTTTCTCTTGATACGGACTACGTTTAAAGGAGTAATTTCAATCGTAAATCGTACATCGTCTAATCGTACATCACAACGTGTTTATGGAAAAGAAAATATCAATTTCACAAATAAAGGAGGTTGCCCAAGAAGCCTACAATGAGGTGAAGGGCAGCACAGGAGGCAAGAATGCGGATTATATTCCCTACCTTGCCAACATAGACTCCAAACTATTCGGACTCAGCATCTGCCTGATGAACGGGCAGACCATCAATATAGGTGACACAGACTATCGTTTCGGTATAGAGTCCGTCTCGAAGGTACACACAGCCATCCTTATCCTGCGCCAATACGGTGCGCAGAAAGTGCTGGACATGATAGGTGCCGATGCCACGGGACTACCGTTCAACTCCATCATCGCCATCTTGCTGGAAAACGACCACCCTTCCACTCCATTGGTAAATGCCGGTGCCATTTCCGCCTGTTCCATGGTGCAGCCAGTGGGAAACTCCGACAAAAAATGGGATGCCATTGTACAGAATGTCACTGAGCTGTGCGGCTCTGCCCCACAACTCATCGACGAACTGTACAAATCGGAAACGGCTACCAACTTCAACAACCGCTCCATTGCCTGGCTGCTGAAAAACTACAACCGCATCTACGATAATCCGGACATGGCTCTCGACCTCTATACTCGCCAGTGTTCTCTCGGCATCACGGCCCAGCAACTGGGCATTGCCGCAGGAACCATCGCCAATAACGGCGTGAACCCCGTCACCAAACAAACGGTGTTCGAAGCCAGCCTGGCACCGAAAATCACGTCGATGATTTCTACCGTAGGCTTCTACGAGCATTCGGGCGACTGGATGTACACCGCCGGCATACCGGCCAAAAGCGGTGTAGGCGGTGGTGTAATGGCCGTATTGCCCGGTGTCATGGGAGTATCGGCCTTCGCTCCTCCCCTAGACGAAGCGGGAAACTCCGTAAAGGCCCAATCGGCAATCAAGTTCATCATGAACAAGCTCGGCCTGGGTGTATTCAACGGTGATAACGTAACGATTACAGAATAAGTTTCTCTTTTTAGTTATGAGTTATAGGTTATGAGTTATTTGTTGGTAGGCACCGTAATCAGCAAATGACTTATAACTCATAACTTATGACTTTATAATGGACTTCATCATGAAAATGGCTCTATCAGAATTTGTATTGCGGGAAAAAGGTATCTATGGCATACTGCATGTCATTATATTGATACTGTCGCTATTTTTAGTTATCAGCATCTCTGTCGACACGTTCAAGGGGATCCCCTTTTACGAACAGTCGGTCTACATGAAAGTACAGTTGTGGATATGCGCCCTGTTCCTGGCAGATTTTGTATTGGAATGGTTCCTGGCAGAGAAGAAGGGTCACTACGTGGCCACGCATTTCATTTTCCTGCTGGTAGCTATACCCTATCAAAACATCATTGCCTATATGGGATGGACTTTCTCACCCGAGATAACCTATATGCTGCGTTTCATCCCATTGGTGCGGGGTGGTTACGCCATGGCTATCGTGGTGGGTTGGCTGACGTACAACCGCGCATCGGGACTGTTCGTTTCCTACCTTACCATGTTGCTGGCCACTGTCTATTTTTCCAGTCTAGCCTTTTATGTCATGGAGCATGGTCCCAATCCTTTAGTTAAAGGATATGGAGACGCCTTATGGTGGGCATTTATGGATGTGACGACGGTGGGTTCCAATATCATAGCAGTCACTCCCACCGGACGGGTACTGTCCGTACTGCTGGCTGCGCTGGGCATGATGATGTTCCCTATCTTTACAGTGTATGTAACGAGCCTGGTCGAACGGCGCAATAAGGAAAAAGAAGAGTTCTACAAGAAAGTTGCACAGAAGCCCGCGCCCAAAGCCGACGCTTCCTGAATAGTTAAAACCGGAACTTTCACTTATCCGTTGGGAACAACTCTCCCCAAGTGTTGTTATAGACGCTGATTTTGAATATATTTTTCATCTAAAACCTTAACTTATGGCAAATATTAAACAAACAGTGAAGCTGGGTGTATTTACCCTGGCAATCATGAATGTGACGGCAGTAGTATCCCTACGTGGACTTCCTGCCGAGGCCGTGTACGGAATGAGTTCGGCCTTCTACTACTTATTTGCAGCCATTGTTTTTCTGATTCCGACGTCACTTGTCGCCGCGGAACTGGCTGCCATGTTTCAAGACAAGCAAGGCGGTGTGTTCCGCTGGGTGGGCGAAGCCTACGGAAAAAAACTGGGCTTCCTTGCCATCTGGGTACAATGGATTGAAAGTACAATCTGGTATCCTACCGTATTGACATTCGGTGCCGTATCCATTGCTTTCATCGGCATGAACGACGTACACGACATGTCACTGGCCAATAACAAGTATTACTCGCTCGTTGTTGTCCTCATCATCTACTGGCTGGCTACGTTCATCTCCATGAAGGGCATGAGCTGGGTAGGTAAAGTGGCAAAGGTCGGCGGCCTGGTCGGGACTATTATCCCTGCCGCACTGCTGATTATCCTGGGTATTATCTACCTTGCCACCGGCGGACACTCCAACCTGGATTTCCACAGCAGCTTCTTCCCCGACTTGACGAACTTCGACAACGTGGTGCTTGCTGCCAGTATCTTCCTCTTCTATGCCGGTATGGAAATGGGCGGTATCCACGTAAAAGACGTGAACAATCCCTCCAAGAATTATCCGAAGGCAGTGTTCATCGGTGCGGCCATTACGGTTATCATCTTCGTGCTCGGTACTTTCTCACTGGGCATCATCATCCCGGCCAAAGACATCAGTCTGACACAGAGTCTGCTTGTAGGCTTCGATAACTATTTCCATTACATCCGCGCCTCCTGGCTGTCACCCATCATCGCCATTGCTCTGGCATTCGGGGTGCTGGCAGGTGTATTGACATGGGTTGCCGGTCCGTCCAAAGGTATCTTTGCCGTAGGAAAAGCAGGCTACATGCCTCCGTTCTTCCAGAAGACAAACAAACTGGGTGTACAGAAGAACATCCTTTATGTACAAGGCGGTGCAGTAACCGTACTGAGCCTTCTGTTCGTAGTCATGCCTTCCGTACAGAGTTTCTACCAGATTCTGTCACAGTTGACCGTAGTCCTCTATCTTATCATGTATATGCTGATGTTCTCCGGAGCCATCGTGCTGCGTTATAAGATGAAGAAGCTGAACCGTCCGTTCCGTATCGGCAAGAATGGCAACGGATTGATGTGGCTCATCGGTGGTCTTGGTTTCTGCGGGTCATTGCTGGCATTCGTATTGAGCTTTATCCCACCCAGCCAGATTTCAACAGGCAGCAACACTGTATGGTTCTCCGTGCTCATCATCGGTGCGCTGATTGTAGTCATTGCCCCATTCATTATTTATGCTTCCAAGAAACCGTCCTGGGTTGACCCGAACAGTAGCTTTGAACCGTTCCATTGGGAAGAGCAACCTGCTGTGCAGACAGCCGGTAAAAGTGCAACAAATATGGCTACCGGTAGCGCCACTGCCAGCAGCAATGGCACAAGTAATTCCGCCACAAGTGGAAATACGGCAAAAGACACAACCAATATCCCCAAAGGATAAAAGGTTATAAGTTGAAACTAAAAAAGGAATATCCCCGAAATCACCGGGAATATCCTTTTTTATTGTTATATGATACCAGAAGAGGGAATATTCAGAAATCCAATTCCTGCATTCTCTCCCACGCCCTTCTGCTCTCCTCCACCAACTCTTGCATGACCGACGCCACAGACTGCACTCCCTTTCCATGCAGCAAGGCAGATACCTGCCCTATTTCCAGTTCCCCTTCTTCCAAGTCACCTTCAAAAATACCACGTTTGGCACGGCCACGCCCTAAAAGGATACGAAGTTCTTCCTCTGAAGCTCCCACAGCCTCAGCAGCCTCTACGGCGCTGCGAAAGTTATTGCGCACCAGACGCACCGGAGCCAATTTCTTCAAAAGCAGACGGGTATCC
>ADJT01002380.1_pt1 | contig 13272 bp, 3 predicted proteins | sample 268108 | NCBI WGS metagenome assembly ADJT01 (sample SAMN00007487, study PRJNA43253) | human gut metagenome | isolation source: feces sample TS29
GACGCCTCGGCGGTCACCGTCGACCAGGTGAAGGACGCGAGGACCGTGGACGCGCTGGCCAAGGCGTTGAAGACCACGGTGCCCGAGTATGAGGGGTGCTTGGCCGGTTCCAAGGCCGGTTTGGACGAGGCGACGTCGAAGCTCGACAGGCAGGCCGCCTGGTACAAGATCCATGCCGCATCGCTCGGGAAGGCCGTCAAGGCGGTGGAATCCTCGAGGCTCGACAGGACGGTCGAGGACGCGGAGAAGCTGCTCGCCGATTCGAAGGGCAGGGTCGCCGACGAGAAGACCCGTAGCATGTTGGAGCAGGCCATCAAGGACAGGGACGCGGACGCGATCGGCGAGGCCGTGAACGCGGTGGACGGGTCGGTCAAGGCCAAGGCGAAGGCCGACGCCGACGCGAAGGCCAGAAGGGAGGCCGAGGAGAAGGCCCAGGCCGAACAGGAGGCCCAGGCGGCCGCGGCCCAAACGCAGGCGCAGCAGCAGGCCCAGTCCTATGGCGGCGGCTACTCGTACGGCGGCGGCACCGGCTACACGGGAGGAGGCTACACGGGAGGAGGCACGTACACGCCGCCCGCGACCGGAGGCGGCAACGGTGGGGGTTCCGCCCCCAGCGGACCAATCAGCGGAGGACACGGCGACCCAGGTGCCTGCGCACGTGAAAACTGCAATGCTCCAATTATTCACTGAGTTTCATCTTCAATAATCATTGAATATTTCCCGTACCGGATATCCGGTACGGGATTCTTCATTTCTTGTTCTCTTTTCCCTGTGTTTTTCCTGTGATATCGGTGTGGTTTCCCGGGGTACGCGGGTGGGGGTCGTGGAGTCCGGCCTGTGGGACGGGTTCCGTGAGGGGCGGGAGAGGCCCGTCCTGTTGATCAACACAGGGAGGAGACCCTTATGGGTTTTCGTCATGATAGGGCGTCGGCCGGGCGGAGTCATGAACCGTTCGCGCGTGGCGCGCATGGGGCGGGGCCGGCACGCACGGTGTTTGCCGGCCTGGTGGCCGTGGCCACGCTGGCCACGGGCGGCCTGGTGGCGTCGACCGCGTATGCGGGCGGCGCGGGAGACAACCGTCCGGGCGGCGCGACCGGCGGCCTTCCCGCGGGCATGTTCTGGCAGTACAAGGACGACGCGTCCGGCAGCTTCGGTCCGGCCGCGAACGCGGACGGCTCGCCGCGCATCGCGTCGGTGGAGGCCGCGTACAAGCGTGCCGGCGTGAGTGTGGTGAACGACGGCGTGTACGACGGGCCGGGGGCGATCCGCGATACGTTGCGGGGCGCGTTGTCGAAGTGCGTGGCCGGCTTCCGTCAGCGTCATCCGGGCGAGGGCGACGGCGACTGCCGTGTCGTGGGCGTGGGCTCGGTCGCGGGCCAGCAGGGCGGCAGATGGGTGTACAACGGGTCCGGCGGCTATTCGGCGTCCGAGTGGTACTCGTCCTGGGACTCGCAGATCAAACCCGGAACTTTCCAGTATGGGAGCATCGTCTACAAGACTTCTTATCCGTTTGATGATGATCCGTCGAACAGCGTGGACAAGATCGCGTATTCGAACGTGGCCGCGGCCGGCGCGACCCCGAATCTGATCATCATCGTGCTGGACAAGTACCAGCCGAAGCCGCCGGAGACGCCTCCGGCCCCGCCGACGAAGAAGGTGGAGCAGGGCACGAGCGCTGATGGCATGTCGAACGAGACGGTGATCTCGACGGGCACTGGCGTGGGCGGCAAGAGGATGGTCGTCCAGGATGCGATCGATCCGAACGGCATGGCGTACAAGGTCACGGGCCAGAAGGTCACGGACACGACCACCGGCCAGGACGTGTCCGCGAAGTTCACGTTCAACACGGCGGACGGGCAGCCGGCCCCGAACGATGTGGCCACGGCCACGTGGAAGGGCGGCGACCTGCCGGAAAGGCACACATTCGAGTACCGTCTGACCATCACGGTCTCGCTGCCTTCCACGTCGAAGGTCACGGACACGCCGTCCGTCACGTGGAACGACAAGGGCACGGGCAAGGCCGACGGCCACGGGTTCCCGACCTGGCGGCCGAACCCGGACAAGAGCTGGATCCTGTACCGTGACGGCAAGTGGCAAGCCGTGGTCGATCCGGGCGAGACGAACAAGACCGGCGCGGACGACATGAAGTTCCTCGACGGGGACACGGTCGGCTCCGCGGTGAACGGCACCGTGGACCCCGGTCTGAAGGAGGCTCCCTCCAAGCTGGAGCTGACCGACGACTGGGCCGCCGCCGACTATCTGGTCGACCCGCAGGACGCGTCGAAGATCCGCGTGTTCGCGGCCGAGGCCGAGCCCGACCGCACCGACACGGTCGACGGCGCCACGGTGAAGCACTACACGCAGACCAGCGTCGCGGACATCGCGAACAAGGGCACCGACGTGACCGACATGTTCGACATCAAGGTCGAGGGCACCGTGGCGACCGCCACCGCGAAACCGGACTATTTGAAGACCCTGAAGGGCATGAGGAAGGGCCTGCAGCTGACCCTGCTCGTCCCGTTCACCGTGAACTTCGCGGACGGCAAGGGCGCGGCCCGGGTGCGCGAGGACTTCGGCAGGAAGCCGGGCGACGAGGTCACGTTCTGCACCTCGCCGGACGGCAAGGAGCTGACCAACAAGGGCAGCCAGACCGTGAACGGGCAGACCGAGCCGACCAACAAGCCGAAGATCTGCGGCTACGTGCCTCCGGTGAAGAAGGACGTGATCGCGGAATCCTCGCAGGGCGGCGGCCAGGAGAGCGTGGACGGCAAGGTCGTCCACCCGGGCCAGAAGGTCGAGTACCAGCTGACCACCGAGCCGAAGCTGCCCGCCGACCTGGCCACCATGGTCACGAGCGTGGCGTTCACGGACTCCTATGACGAGAACCTCGTGCCGGACAAGCAGACCGTCGAGATGATGGACCTGAACACCGGCAAGGTCGTGCCGAAGTCCAAGTACGCGACCAGGTGGGATGAAGGCAGGCACCTGTTCCAGCTGACCGTGAAGGACCAGTCGCTGATCGGCCAGTGGCGCGCCTCCTCCAGCCCGCGCGTCCAGATCCGCTTCGAGGGCACCGTCAGGGAGGATGCCCCCGCCGACCACAAGATCGGCAACAAGTGGGTGCTGACCCTGAACAACAGCCTGACCCCGTCGAACGAGGTGTTCAACCTGCCGCCCGTCTTCAACCCCTCGAAGAAGGACACCCAGTCCAAGGAGCAGGGCGACCCGACCGTCTCGATCGACGGCAAGACGATGCTGCTGGGCGACACCGGCCACTACACGATCGACCTCGACGCCACGCAGAAGGACCAGGCCTACAAGGTATGGCGATTGGGCCTGACGGATGATTTCGATGACGAGTACGTGAGCATCGACCCGTCGAGGATCGAGATCACGGGCGACGACGGCAAGGACTACACCAACGCGTTCAACATCCAGGTGAGGGACGGCGTCGCCTACGCGTACGCGAAGACCGTGGACACCGAGATCCCCGCGACCGGCGAGACCGTGAAGGGCGACCCGCAGCCGACCGATCTGAAGGCCTACGCCGGGAAGTCCGACAAGGACCACGACCCGTTGAAGGACCCGGCCATCGACCAGTCGCTGCTCGGCCAGCACTACGCGGTCACCCTGCCCTACACGGTGGTCAAGGTCACCGACGGCTACGTGGTGAAGAACACCGCGGTCCAGATCGTCAACAACGTGAGGAAGAAGACCAACACCGTCTCCAACCCGTTGAAGCCGATCAACCCGAAGAAGGACGTGACCGTGAAGGTCGGCGGCCACAGCGTCGACGGCAGGAGCGTCTACCTGGACTCCACGTTCCTCTACCAGCTCGACAGCTCGATCCTGCCCGCGGACCGCGCCTACCAGAAGATCGCGAACTGGGGCATCACCGACCAGCTCGACCCGGCGTACGACAAGGCGACCGGCCAGTGGGCCGTGTACGCGGCCCGCGACCTGTACCGGGGCGGCGAGGCCATCGCCAGGAAGGGCGAGAGAATCGCCGGCAGCGGCTTCGACAGCTCGAGGCTCGGCGGCGACATGTTCACCGCGAACATCGACCCCTCCACCGGCCTCGTGGACATCCAGGCCACCCAGGCGTACCTGGACCTCGTGTCCGCGGACGACGCGCACGAGCAGGGCTGGCGCGCCTACGTGCAGGTCACGCGCGTGAAGGTCACCGACCGCCACGAGAACGTGTTCACCGAGCATGTGAACGGCAAGGACCTGACCAGCAACATCGTGTGGACCCGCACCCCTGACCTGACCCCGGGCATCAAGCTCGAGAAGTGGGACAGGAGGAGCGGCTGGCCGAAGGGCGACCGCGACGACTCCAAGGACGCGCTCGACGGCGCGAAGGACGGCGACGTGATCGTGTTCACGATCACCAACACAAGCAAGGACGAGGACGGGCACGGTGCCTGGTTCAAGGCGAGCGACCTGAAGCTTGAGGACCACACCATCGTCGGCGACGGCACCGTCACCGACCTGAAGTACCCGGAAGGCTGGGACAGCCTGATCCTCAAGCCCGGCCAGAGCGTTGAGGTGACCGGCACGCTCACCGGATTCACCAAGGACAGGCACACCGACCGCGCCAAGGTCACCGGCACCCCGTTGGTCGAATGCCCCGTGGTGGACAAGGACCCGTTCGGCGACGCCTCCGGCAAGCCGTCCACAGGCGGCGAAGCCGGCGACGGCGACGGTCCCAGGCAGGTGACCGTCGGCGATCGCACGCTGTGCGAGGACACGCCCGTCGAGTCCAACACCGACGACTGGAACGGCCGCCGGTCGCTGCTGGGCGAGACCGGTTCCGCGATCCTGCCGCTCGGCGTGGGCGCGCTGCTCATGGCCGGCATCGGCGCCGCCGTCGTGATGGTCCGCCGCCGCAAGTCGGCGCATGACGACACGGACGCGGCCCTCATGCCGCGCCACGCCGCCTGACCCGACGGGGCCCGTCCGATGCGCGTCGCCGCGTGGAAGGGCCCCTTCCCGGGGCCGGCGTCCCGACCGGGACGCCGGCCCCTCATCCATGCAACGACATCGATCACTCTCATGAGGAACAACAAGATCGTGACGGCAATGGCCTGCGCGGCCGCGAGCATGCTGGCCGGCCTGACACTGGCTCCATCCCCGCCGTCCGACCGTCACCCGACCGGAGACGGTCGGACGGCGTGAGCCGGGAACTCTCCTGCAAACCGTACTTGGGACCCATCCCCCACACCATTGGAACAGCCGTATTCATTCACGGCACATCCCCGAAAGGAACCGAAAGACGATGAAACCCGGTCTGAGAAAGGTCGCCGCGCTCATACTCGCGTCCGTGACGCTGTTCGGCTCAGGCGCGTCGGCCGTGTCCGCCGCGTATGCGGACGATACGACCATGGGCACGTCCACGCGAATCCAAGCCGAACCCGACAAGACGACCACAGGCGGCGACGAGGCCGCGACGAAACCCGACGCCGGTTCCGGCGACGAGGCCGGAACCGGGGCGGACAAGCAATCCGGCACCGGTGCGCCCGCGCAATCCGCTCCGCAGGCGGATACGGGTCAGGCCGCGCCGGACGTGACCGTCCACGACATGCTCGACACGGACAGCGCCGCCGTGAGCAGGCTCAGGCTCATCGACCGCATCACCGGCACCGCGCCGTTCGACGCGGACAACGGGCGCGGCGACGACAAGGACGAGAACAACGACATCGTCCGCTCGTACGATACGGTGACCTACGACTACGAGTACACGCTCACCCCCGACTCGACCATGGACTACTATCGGCGCACGCGCGTCGGCTTCCGGTTCGAACTGCCGTATCCGGCCGATAAGGTCACGTTCGACGCGGAGAAGATGGGCTGGGTGGACCATACGCCCGGCTACGAGCCGAAACTCACCACGGAAACCATCGACGGGATCGTCACGCAGGTGTACACCTGCTACCGCCTGTTGGAGCCGACCAGCCAGTCGCCGACCGTGAACCCCGGCACCGGTTCCATCGGCCTGTCGGTCGCCGTCAAGGGCGCGCCCCACGGCTACCGGTTCCATCCGACCGTCAAGGCGTGGCCCGCATGGGACGCCTCGAACCCGACGAACACGGGCACGCACGAACGGGCCGAGGACACGCCGGAGGATGTGACCGTCAGCGCGAAACTCAACCTGAACGTGCGCATGGTCAACTACGGCAACGTGGACAGGGGCGTGTTCGACTTCTCCTCGGGTGCGGCGAACGCGCCCAACAGGACGGAGGGCAAGGTGACCGGCTTGGGTTCGGGCGTCGCATTGGTCACGGAGATGCGTTGGCCCGACCGGACGAAGGGTTTGAAGGGGTTGGAGGCCCCGTCCGGCAGGATCACCTATAGGCTTCGCTTGTCCAACCAGTATTCGGATGATACGAAGCCCGGGACGAAGCATCCGATGGAACGCCGTTGGCAGCCGTTGCTCTACGATTACGGGCATATCGACAACGTTCCGGGGTATGGGCGGACGTTCGCGGAGATGGACCTACAGTTTAAGACTCCGGGCGTCGCCGACCATGCCGACGGGAACGACCGTGTGGCGCGTGGAAACACGACAATCACGACCACGACCGGCGGGCAGGGTACGGATGTGACCGTCTCGTTCGACGGCTACGACACGTCCGTCTTCCCCATCCACAATTTATTGAATGGCACACATAATAAATGCAGCACGGATTACATGACGTCGGACTGCTCCACCATGCAGGTCGGAGCCATCCACACGGACGTGTTGCAGTTCGTCACGCCCACCAGCCGTGACGGCCGGACCGTCGCGCAATATTACGGGAACGTGGACCAGACGGCCAACATCACCATGGACGACATGGGATTGACGGCCACCGGCGTCAGCGGAGACCGTCTCGCCACGGCGGAAGACAATTCGAATCAGGCCGTCACCGGTGACGACCATGCGGGTTCGGCCGTGACCGTCCGCATGCCGGGCACGTACAGTACGCGCATCCGATACACGTACTGGGGCAACAGCGTGTCATGGAACGATGCGGGCACGAGCGGCGACTGGACGATGCCCGACCGCAGTAACGGGTCCGACAGTCTCATACAGGGGTCGAAACTACGCCTCCAAATAGGCCACAACATCATCATCAACTCCGAAGGCGACGCCGAGGTGATGGGCATGGGTTTGGTCAAATTCGACCCGAACAGCATCGAACCGGTGGACGACCATCCCGACACGCAGCCGACCATCCCCATGAACGTTTTCACGTGGGGCGCGAGGGCAGCCAAACGGAGGAACGCAATCCCCTACTGGTATGCCGTCAAAAAGGACGGCACCGGCTGGAAGGACTACAGGGAGCAGCGCGACACGAAAATCAGCGGCCTCGACTACTATCCGACCCTCAACGAGGCGAAAACCCATGGCACGGTAGTCGGCATGCTGTTCGAAGACCACAACACGGTGGACCCGACCGGCACGAGCTTCAACCGAGGATTCACGCCCATCGTCGCCCTGCCCGCCCGCATCCTCGACACCGCGAGAATCGGCACGGTCGCACCCATCGTCGCCGACACCGCCTACTGGACGCGCAACAGCCTCGCCCGGACCGCGAACCTGGACGCGGACGCGCCGGACACGCAATGGCAGCGATGGTCCGACAGTCTCGCCACCCGACTGCCCGAATACGCGAACGGCGTGAAACCCGACCTGACCTACAGCGGCGACACGTACCGTCCCGCCACGTTCGACGACAACGGAGTCTATCAGGGCGGCGACACCGCCGACTTCTTGAAAGGCGACAGCCTGTACGTGGCCGGCGAAACACCGCACATCGCCAAACAGGTCGCGCAGACCAACGAGGCCGGCAACGTTAAAACCGTCTACGATTTGGACAAGGAGCAGCGTGCGGTGGACTGGAAGCTCACCGCCACCGCCGACACGTCCACGACCACGGACGGCGGACAGTACACGACCGACTACATCATCACCGACACGCTGCCCAAGGGCCTGACCTACGTGGACGGTTCCATGACGGTCGGCGGCCAGTACACGCAGCATACGCCCGACAAGGGCACGGTCACCGGCGGCACCCCCGTCACGCCGACGATCGTCGTGAACAAGGACGGCACCACCACCATGACCATCAGGGTGAACGGGGCGCGCGCCGATTCGGACACGCAGACCGTCATCCACTATTCCACCACCATCGGGGACGCGTCCGACCCCGACCATGACGTGAGGAACAACGATTCGTTCACGAACCATGCGACCATCCAGTCGAAACGCAACATGGCTCCCCCATTGGCTCCAAAAGCGCAGATAGCCGACGCGACGATACGAGTCAGCCGCACGCGCGCGTCCGCGTTGGCAACCCGCGCCGACCCGCTGCTGAACGACATCAACCGCCCATTGGGATACAGGAACATGCTGGGTAACTTCTCCAAGGACGAGAAAACCGACCCGTACGCGGTGGACATCATGCCTTACAGGGGCTTGAACCAGTCCAACTATCACGGCGACTACGCTCTGGCCGGACTCACCGTCAAGGCGGGTGCGGGTGCGAGCATGAACGGCGTCAAAGTCTACTTCACCACCGACCAGAAGTGGCGCAACGTGGACGCGACGAAGATAACCCGCGAACAGGTCCAACAATGGACCGAAGCCACGGTGAATGCGACCACAGGCAAGGTGACCATCCCCGACGGCTACGGCAAGCCGGTGGCGTGGGCGTTCACCTCGCCAAGCCTGCCTGCCAACGCCCGCTACGATTTCAGCCTGAGCATCAAGCCTACAGGCAACAGCGCGTCTGACATGTACGTGAACCGGTGGGCGGACGGCGACAACAAGGTGGACGCGGTCACGCAGGTCGTGGAACGCAAGGTCAACGGCGTCGCATGGTTCGACACCAATCATGACGGCATCCGACAGGATTCGGACAGGCTTCTCGCGGACGTGAACGTCACCCTCGTGGACGGCAACGGCAGGACGGTCACCAGTGTGGACGGCAAACCCTGCACCGCCACAACCGACAGGAACGGCCACTACGAAATCGGTTCCATTCCGGCAGGTTCCGGGTTCAAGCTCAGGTTCACGCCGAAAACCGGCACCGCCTGGCACGGGCAGAACGTCACCGTCAAGAACGCGAAGGACGCCAGCGAGGCGACCGACTCCGACAGCGACCGGGAGAACGATTCGCACGGCGACATGGTCGCCGGCGTCATCACGCTGAAACCGTTCCCCGCGTTGGACGAGATGATGTCCGCCGTGTACGAGGATCCGAACGAGGACCACGGCATGAGCGGCACGCTCATGCTCGCCACGCCCGCCACGTTCAAAGCGGTCAAAGTATTGGACGGGCGTCCGAACGGCGCTTGGACCGACAGGGACAGGTACGTCGCGGACATCACCGCGTTGGACGGCGCGCCCGCCAGCGCGGTGCCCTCCACCATCACGTTCGCCGACAACAGGACGCAGACGCTCCAGATCAACTCCAACGCTTTCGCCAAGGAGGGGGTCTACCGGTATCAGGTCCGGGAACGCAGGGGAGACAACCCGGGCGTCGCCTACGACGACCGCACTTGGATTCTGACCGTCACCGTCGCCGATGATTTGACCACGTTCAAACGTCATATCACCGCCAACACGACGTGCGACGGCGTCCGATCCGACGCCGTCCAGTTTACGAACACGTATCAGGCGAAGCCGGTCAGCGTGCAATTCCGCGCCCGCAAGACGCTCGCGGACCCCGACCATACGGGCGTCCGACTGCAAGCCGGGCAATACGAGTTCACATGCGTCGAGGACAAGACAGGCGGTCAGGTCGGCACGGCGAAGACCAACGACCAGCGGGGCGACGTCCTGTTCGACGCCATCTCCTACACGCGGCCGGGAACGTACGACTACACCATCCGGGAAACCCCCGGCGACAGGGGCGGCGTCACGTATGATGCCGCGAGACACCACGTGAGGGTCACCGTCACCGACAACGGCGAAGGCCAACTGTTGGCCGACGTGAAATACGACGGCGGGACCGCCATCCCCGAATTCACGAACACGTACCGGGCGCAGCCCGCCACGGACAATCCGACCGCGGTGAAGGCCGTCTCCGCGTCCGAAGGCAACCACTATAAGCTCAAGGGCGATGATTTCACGTTCACGCTCCACCGCGTGACCGCGCCCGACGGCGTCACGGCCGAAGCCGACCAGACGAAGACCAACGACGCCCGGGGCAACATCAGGTTCGACCAACTGTCGTTCCCGTTGCCCGGAACCTACGTGTACACCGTTTCGGAACGGGACGTCACCGTCCCCGGCGTCACCAAGGACGGCACCGTCACCACCATCACCTACACGGTCAAGGACGTCGACCATGCCGGACGGTTGAAGGTCGTCGATAAGACCATCACCCGTTCGGACGGCAAGACCGCGAACGGCATCCGATTCGACAACACGTACAATCCGCAGGGCGTCGGCTGCACGCTTGGCGGCGTGAAGACCATCATCAACGCGGATACGGCGACCAACCGCATCCCACGGGATGGCGAGTTCACGTTCGCACTCACCTCGCATGACGGTGCGCCGATGCCCGAGGGATCGAAGGACGGCGTGAAGACCGTCGCCAACACCGGCACCGGTTTCTCGTTCGGACGAATGGACTACGACAAGCCCGGAACCTACGTGTACACCGTCACCGAACAGGCCGGACGTGACCCGACCATCGGGTATTCCACCCAAGCCTATGACGTGACCGTCACCGTCACCGATCAAGGCGGCATGCTCTCGGCCTCTGTCGACCGTCAGGCCACGGACGTCCGATTCGACAACACGTACACGCCGACACCCGTTGACGTGACCGTGAAGGCGGACAAGCACCTGGCCGGACGTGATCTGAACGATGGCGAGTTCGCCGCCGAATTGAAGGATTCCGACGGCAACCTCCTCCAGACCAAACGGTTCGCCCGCGTTCCACGCGACGCGCAATCCGACAAGGCGACGGACGTCCGCGAAGGGGAAGGAACCCTCGAATTCGACAAGCTCACGTTCGACCGGGCCGGCGTGTACACGTACACCGTGACCGAACAGGACGGCAATCTGGGCGGCGTCACCTACGACAGGACCGTCCACACCGTCACCGTCACCGTCACCGAGGACACGAAGAGCCACAAGCTCGCCGCCAGCGTCGCCTACTCCAACGGCAAAGCCAGCGAAAAGAGCATCCTCTTCCAGAACACGTACCAGCCGGGGAACGTCATGGTCGGACTCGCGGCCAGGAAGAACCTGACCGGACGCGGGCTGAAGGCCGACGAATTCGAGTTCGAACTTGTGGACGACAAGGGCAATGTCATCGACACCGAACGGAACGACAAGGACGGCGACATCCGGTTCAAACCGCTCACCTACGGTCGTGACAACAACGGCATCGACGATTGCGGCGAACACCGGTACGTGATTCGGGAAAGGAACACCGGCGAGAAGAACGTCACCTACGACAGGACGGAACATCACGTGACCGTCACCGTGGGCGACGACCTGCAAGGCAACCTGACCGCCAAAGTCGAATACGACCCGACGGACGGGAAGACGAAGGATTCCGGCGCCATGCCCGCCACGCCGACCGACAAGACCAAGGGGGATGCCATCGGGGACAAGCCGTCCGCGACCCCCGGCATGGTCACCGTCACCGGAACCCGACCCGAGTTCAACAACTCTTACATTCCACCGGCGACACCGGCCATCGTGAAGACGATTCGCCAACTCGCCAAGACCGGCGTATCCGCGCCCATCGTGGCGTTGTCCGCGTTCACGCTCTTGGGAGTGGGATTGACGGTCGCGTACTCCGTCCGTAGGCGTCATGCCGTGACGCCGCGACACGGACGCTGACACGACCGTGAGCTAGTGGAAAGGCCGGGCAGGGGAGCTGATTCCTCGCCCGGCCTTTCCACTGTTTTCTTAAATGTCAGATACCATGTTTGTGAGCGGCATTCAGGAGAACGGAAAAAACGTGGAAGACAATCAGCCTAAACGTGGCATGATAGGGGATTGCGATTGCGGCTGTTCCACTTCGGTCGCTCAGACCGAGGAGGACTTCGCCCTGTACCGAAAGGCCGTGGAGAGGCTACACGACGACGATGGTACGCGGCTCACCGGCGAGGAAGTGTTCGGCGCTGGCTATACGCCGGTGGACGACGGATACAAGCCGGAGTTCGAGTGACAACCGGTATGGGTGGTTCCTCGCCGTGTGCGAGCATGCCCGACCAACCCCCTTTGCCCGGCGACACGAAACAGGCGATCATCATCTCGCTGATCGTCATGTCCGGCGTGCTGATCAGCGGGTTCGCGGCCTGCCGGCGGCATGACATATCCGGCCGGCATGTTGGAGGTCAAGGGAACGGACGTCGATAGCCGTCCCATACGGATCAAGGACCCGTCTCATCCGTGATGTTGCTTCGCGGATGAGACGGGTCCTTGATGTTCCCGACGGATTGGAATCCGTCAGTCGTTCACATGCCATCCGTCCGCATGCTTGGCGGAACGCACCTTCACGAGCACGCAGCCGGCGCCCGTGAGGGTCATGATCGCCGCCAATGTGGCGATTGCGGCGGTGTCCGATCCGGTGGACGCCAGACCATTGTTCGTCACGCCTGCGGCCTGCTTCCTGGCCTGTTCGGCCTTCTGCTTCTTGGCTTCCTCCTCGGCCTTCTTCTTGGCTTCGGCCTCGGCCTGCTTCGCATTGGCGAGCTCCTTGTCGGACGCCTGCTTGTCGGCGAGCTTGGCATCATAGTCGGCCTTGGCCTTCTCGTATGCCTTGTCGGCCGCATCCTTGGCCTTGTTCGCCTCGTCCAGCTTGGACTGCGCTTCCGTCAGCTTCGCGTTGGCTTCCTTGAGCGCCTGTTTGGCGTTCTGCAGACGCTTGATGGTGTTCTGGGCGTCGTTGAGCTTGCCGGTGGCCGTGTTGAGGTCGTCCTTCGCCTTCGCGTATGCGGCCTTGGCGTTGGCGATGGCCTCGTCGGCGGCCTTGACCTGCTTGTCGGCGGCTTCAACCTTCGCGTCGGAAACGGTCTTGGCTTCGAGCGCGGCCTGCTTGGCCTTCTCGGCCTCGGCCTTGGCCGCCTTGGCGTCGGCCAGGCCGGCTTCGGCCTTCGTCTTGTCCGTGTTGGCCTGCTTGATCGCGGCTTCCGCATCCGTCTTGTTCCTGGCGGCGGTTTGGGCCAGCTTGTCGGCGGCATCGATCTTCGCCTGCGCGGCGTCGACCGCCGTGTTCGCCTTGTCCACCGCCGTCTGGGCGGCGGTCTGGGCGGCGGTGG
>ADJT01012325.1_pt1 | contig 13260 bp, 14 predicted proteins | sample 268108 | NCBI WGS metagenome assembly ADJT01 (sample SAMN00007487, study PRJNA43253) | human gut metagenome | isolation source: feces sample TS29
CACTATGAATCTGGATCATATCAGAAAATATGAAGAGGAACTGAAAAATGCAGGAGTTGATACAGGAGACGTATCTCCTATGCTTCTGCCGAAATATGCCCGCCACGAACGTTAACAATATGTTATGATAATAAAAACATATGAGATAAGCGAAAGGAGTCTATTATGAGAGAAATCGAAGTAAGCAGACTTACAGAGGTTATCGAAAAACTCTGTATCGAAGCCAATGAACATCTCCCGGAAGATGTGAAGGATGCTATCAAAACCTGCCGTGCCTGCGAGGACGGCGAGATCGCAAAAGGTGTCCTTGATAACATTATCGAGAATTTTGATATTGCGGACAGTGAGAATGTTCCGATCTGTCAGGATACCGGAATGGCATGCGTATTCCTTGAAATTGGCCAGGATGTCCACTTTACAGGCGGAGATTTAAATGATGCCATCAATGAAGGTGTACGCCGCGGATACGATAAAGGTTACCTGAGAAAATCCGTTGTCAAGGATCCGGTACGCCGTGGAAACACAGGTGACAATACACCGGCTATGATCTATACAGAGATCGTTCCTGGAGATCAGGTGAAAGTAACTGTAGGACCAAAAGGCTTCGGAAGCGAGAATATGAGCCAGATCCGTATGTTCAAGCCATCTGCAGGCCTTCAGGGAATCAAGGATTTCATTCTCGAGGTTGTGGAGACTGCAGGCCCGAACCCATGCCCGCCAATGGTAGTTGGTGTTGGAATCGGAGGAACTTTTGACAAATGTGCCCTTCTTGCAAAGAAAGCACTGATGCGTCCCCTGAATACAGAGAACCCGGATCCTTACTATGCAGATCTTGAGAAAGAGATGCTGGAGAAGATCAACAAGCTTGGTATCGGACCTCAGGGCTTTGGCGGAAAGACCACAGCTATCGGTCTGAACATTGAGACTATGCCTACCCATATCGCAGGTATGCCATGTGCAGTTAACATCAACTGCCATGTAACACGTCATAAAACGGAGGTGCTTTAATATGGAAAGAAGAAAGATCACACTGCCTCTGACAAGAGAGCTGGCAAGAACTCTCCATGCAGGCGACCAGGTTTTACTGACAGGAACCATCTATACATCCCGTGATGCAGGTCACAAGAGAATGTGCGAGGCCCTTGCAAAAGGAGAAAAGATTCCTTTTGACCCTACAGATGCTACCATTTACTATGTAGGTCCGACTCCGGCAAAACCAGGCGAAGTCATTGGCTCCGCAGGCCCTACAACCAGCGGCCGTATGGATGCTTATGCACCGACCATGATGTCCGTAGGCGCCAGAGGAATGATCGGAAAAGGTGCCCGCCTTCCGGAAGTCGTAGATGCAATGAAAAAATATGACGGCGTATATTTCGGAGCCATCGGCGGTGCAGGAGCACTTCTTGCAAAATGCATCAAAAAAGCAGAGCTTATCGCTTACGAAGACCTCGGAGCAGAAGCACTCCGCAAGCTTTATGTGGAAGACATGCCGCTTGTAGTCATCATTGACAGCGAGGGAAATAACCTCTACGAAGAGGGCCGTGCAGAGTACCTGAAAGACCACGCAGAATAATCTTTTGCTCTACAATATGATATTGTGATATATTTCAAAAAGGAATAAAAAGGATAAAAGTCCGACAGTAAATGCTGAAGATCCGTGCAGAAGCATTTGTTGTTGGACTTTTTAATTTTATCATTTCACTTTTAATTTAATCATTCTTACGAAAATGATCAAATTAAAGTTGACAATGATAAGATTGATTTATATACTTGAAGTAAATAAAATCGAAAAAAGAGTGATAAAGAAGGTGATGGAAAATATATGAGACGGTTTGATTATCGGGAAAAGTGGAAAAATCTGTTGACTCCTGAAATTGTATCTTATCTGACACAGATACATGAATTTAAGGGAGAACAAACTCTTTTTATTGAGGCCAAAGCAGATACTCTTACACAATTAGTTGAAATCGCTAAAATTCAAAGTACGGAAAGTTCCAACAAAATAGAAGGTATTTATACATCAGATATCAGATTGCGAGAACTGGTAAAAGATAAAACAAGGCCAAGGACAAGAAATGAACAGGAAATTGCCGGATACAGAGATGTATTGAATACAATTCATGAAAGCCATGACCATATCCCACCAAAGTCTGCGATTATTTTACAGCTTCACAGAGATTTGTATAAATTTGAAAGTTACAATATTGGAGGGAAATATAAAAACTGCAGATAATGTCATTGAGGAAGAAGATTCTCAGGGAATAAAAAAAATACGGTTTAAACCAGTACCGGCATGGGAAACACCGGAAGCAATGGAAGAACTATGCAGAGCATTTGAAGAGGCAATGGCAACAGGAGAAATAGATCCGCTTCTTTTGATTCCAATGTTTATTCTGGATTTCCTATGCATACATCCGTTTAATGACGGCAATGGAAGAATGAGCCGTTTACTTACACTGTTACTTTTGTACAGATCCGGCTATATTGTGGGAAAATATATCAGTATCGAGAGAGTGATAGAAAATTCAAAGGAATTATACTATGAATGTTTAAGGGAAAGTTCTGAGAACTGGTATGAGAATAGGAATGATTATATACCATTTATAAAATATATGCTTGGCGTTATAGTAGGAGCATACAGAGAGTTTTCTTCAAGGATAAAATTGCTGATAACGCAGAATATATCAAAACCGGAGCGAATAGAAGAGATTATAAAAAACACTCTGGGAACAATTACAAAAAAGGAAATCGCAGAAAAGTGTCCGGATATCAGTGTGGTAACGATACAGAGAACACTGGCAGAATTACTGACAGCAGAAAAAATTTTAAAAATCGGCGGCGGAAGGTATACGAAATATACCTGGAATAATGAGCGATAGATGGGAGATAAAAAATGATCACTGGTGAATTAAAAAACAAAATAGATGGTTTATGGGATATATTTGCGGCAGGAGGACTTGTCAATCCCCTGGAAGTAATCGAACAGATTACATACCTGATGTTTATTCATGATCTGGATGATTCCGATAATATGCGTGCAAGAGAAAGTGCAATGCTAGGCTTGCCATTTCAGAGTATTTTTTCCGGAGAAGTAAAAATAGGTGAGAGAACAATTGACGGAAGTCAGCTGAAATGGTCCGTATTCCATGATTTTCCGGCAGACAGAATGTATATGATCATGCAGGAATGGGTATTTCCGTTTATAAAAAATCTTCATAATGATAAAAACAGTGCATATTCCAAATATATGGACGATGCGATCTTTAAGCTTCCGACACCACTCCTTTTATCCAAAGTGGTGGATTCTCTGGATGAAATTTACAAACTTATGAATGAAATCCAGACAGCAGATGTCAGAGGAGATGTATATGAATATCTTCTTTCAAAAATAGCTCAGTCCGGACGGAATGGACAGTTCCGTACACCAAGACATATTATCCGGATGATGGTTGAGATGATGGATCCGTCCAGTGATGAGATTATCTGTGATCCGGCATGTGGAACCTCCGGATTTCTGGTTGCAGCAGGAGAATATCTGAAAGAAAAAAGAAAAGAAGAAATTTTTTATGATAAGCAGAAAAAAGATCATTACATGAATCATATGTTCCATGGATACGATATGGACCGTACCATGCTTCGTATTGGAGCCATGAATATGATGACTCACGGAATAGAAAATCCTTATATTGAATATCGGGATAGCTTATCGGATCAGAATGCAGATAAAGATCAGTATTCCCTTGTGCTGGCAAATCCTCCTTTTAAAGGAAGCCTGGATGCAGAATCTGTTTCCGGAGATATTCTTAAAGTTTGCAAGACAAAGAAAACGGAACTTTTATTTCTTGCTTTGTTCCTGAGAATTATGAAAATTGGAGGAAGATGCGCTTGTATTGTACCAGATGGTGTACTTTTCGGATCATCACGGGCACATAAATCCATCCGAAAAGAAATCGTTGAGAATCAAAGACTGGAAGCTGTAATATCTATGCCTTCCGGTGTATTTAAACCTTATGCAGGAGTATCTACAGCAATCCTTATTTTTACAAAAACAGAACACGGTGGAACTGATCAGGTATGGTTCTACGATATGAAAGCAGACGGATTCAGTCTGGACGATAAACGTACTCCGGTCACAGAGAATGACATTCCGGATATTATAGAGCGTTTCAAAAACCTTGATAAAGAAGCAGAACGGAAACGAACAGACCAGTCATTTATGGTACCGAAAAAAGATATTGTGGAGAATGATTATGATCTCAGTATCAATAAATACAAAGAAATTGAATACACCCCAGTGGAATATCCTCCAACATCAGAAATTATGGCCAATATCCGGGAACTGGAGCTGGAGATCGGAAAAGAAATGGATGAGCTGGAACGGTTGTTGGGATTATAAGAGAAAGGATGGCAGATTCGAAAATTCGGATTTGTAGTGAGGGCATATGAGATATAAATTAAAAGAGATATTTGATTTGCAGATGGGAAAAACACCATCAAGAAATAATCCAGATTATTGGTGTACAGAAGATAATAAATGGATTTCCATAGCGGATTTAACAAAGGCAGGAAAGTATATTTCCGATACAAAGGAATTTTTATCAGATGCTGCAGTCAAAGAGAGTGGAATAAAAATTATTCCTGCCAATACAGTTATTATGAGCTTTAAGTTATCAATTGGAAAGACTGCAATAACAGCAGAAGATATGTATTCTAATGAAGCGATAATGGCATTTCATGATAAGCATGCTGTTGATATCCTTCCAGAGTATATATTTTATTTGTTTAAATATAGAAATTGGGATGAAAGTAGTAATAAAGCTGTAATGGGAAAGACTCTCAATAAAGCGACTTTGTCGGAAATGGAGATAGATGTTTGCTCTAATAAAAAAACAGAGAGAAATTGTTGCTGTTCTTGATAAAATGATGCGTGTTTTAGTAAATAGAGAGAAGGAATTATTTTTATTAGATAACCTTATTAAAGCCCGATTTGTCGAGATGTTTGAGAACAAAACAGAATACGATCAATTTAGATTGGAAGAAATTGCGGACATTGTTTCAGGGATAACTAAAGGAAGAAAAACAAAATGTGGAGAATTGCGAGAAGTGCCATATATGGCTGTTTCAAACGTAAAAGATGGATATATTGATTGGACAACTGTTAAAACAATATTAGCAACAGAAGATGAAATAATTCAGTATAAATTATTGCCAGACGATGTCTTAATGACTGAGGGTGGAGATCCAGATAAACTAGGAAGAGGAGCTATTATATCTTTACCACCGAAAGATTGTATTCATCAGAATCATATATTTAGAGTACGATTGGATGAAACACGAATATTACCGCGATATTTTTCAGCTTATTTACAAAGCCCGCAGGCAAAAACATATTTCTTGAGAGCAGCAAAACAAACGACAGGTATAGCAAGCATAAATATGCGGCAGTTGAGAGGATTGCCGACAATTGTGCCACCTATAGAACAGCAATTAAAATATGTTTCTTTTAGTGAACAAGTAGACAAATCAAAAGTTAAAGTACAAAAAGCACTGGATGAAACACAAAAGTTATTCGATAGTCTGATGCAACAATACTTTGGCTAGAAAGGAGAGAAGCTGAATGGCGATAATGACGGTGTATCATGGTGGATATCAGGCTTTAGAGAAACCGGAAATCAGAAAAGGTCGTAATACAAAAGATTTTGGAACTGGTTTTTACTGTACGATTATAAAAGAACAGGCTCAAAGATGGGCCAGGAGATATGATACGAAAGTTGTATCTGTCTATGATGTGCGTTTAAAATCGAATCTGAAAATAAAAGAATTCAAAGATATGACAGAAGAATGGTTGGATTTTATAATTGCATGTCGGAGTGGGAAAGACCATGAATATGATATTGTAATCGGTGCAATGGCAGACGATCAGATTTATAATTTTGTTTCTGATTACATGGACGGTACGATTACCAGAGAACAGTTTTGGGTTCTGGCAAAGTTCAAGTATCCAACTCATCAGATAGCATTTTGTTCCAAAGAATCATTGAAATGCCTGAAGTATAGAGATTGTGAGGTGCTATAAATGGCAGGAGAAGGACATGAAAGCAAAAAAGATAATGATTTATTTTACACATGCAGCCTGATCGATTACATTGCCAGGAAAACAAAGAATACACGGGCAGATGTTGTAAATAAACTTGGAAAGCAGAGAATTGATAAAATCTATGACCTGGCAGATATTTACCATTGTGACAACATTGACAGAGTCAGTGAGGATTTTATTGAAGAAGCAGGAATGCAAGAAGGAAATTTTAACAATGTGGGTGATTGTAAATACAGCATTCCATCACATTGGGACATTGGAAAAGTATATAAGCGGCTGATAAAAATGGTTGCTGCAGATGAAAATATTGGAATCGTAGATGCTTTAATAAAAGTATACAATTCCTTTATCAGTGCAAAGATTGATGACTACAACAGCAGTGTATATTACGAAAATCCGTCATATATATTTGAATCGTACCGAGAAAACAAAATGCTATAAACAAAATGGTTGAAGGATGCTGGTATATCTTGAAAGGAGTATGCCAGTATGGAAGAAAAAATAGTAAAAATACTGAATGAAATGTCAGAATATCTGTCAATTACACAAATGAAAAAACTTCAGGAAGTAATCTTAAAAGTATGTGCAGAGAATGAAGCTGACAAAATGGAAATATCCAATATAGATTTTCTTAAAATGTTTCTGGACGCAAAGAAGATAGAAGGTTGTTCAGAAAGAACTATTCAATATTATAAAGTTACGGTAGAACATTTGTTATCCCATATTGAAACATCTGTAAGGAAGATTACAACAGAAGAAATACGGACATATCTGGCAGAATATCAGAAAAATAATAAATGTTCAAATGTTACGGTGGATAACATTCGAAGAAACATTTCCAGCTTTTTCTCCTGGTTAGAGGAAGAAGATTATATTTTAAAAAGTCCTATGAAACGGATTCATAAGATTAAAACTAAAACGGTAGTAAAAAGCGTTATTACAGATGAAGGAATTGAACGACTTAGGGATAACTGCAAAGAAATCAGGGATCTGGCAATTATAGATTTACTATATTCTACAGGAATACGAGTAGGTGAACTGGTAAATCTGAATGTTGATGATATTGATTTAGAAGGGCGTGAGTGCATTGTATATGGAAAGGGAGACAAAGAGCGACGGGTATATTTTGATGCAAAAGCGAAGGTGCATTTAAAAAAATATATTGATCACCGAAAAGATAATAATTCTGCATTGTTTGTAACCCTGGATGCACCACATGATAGGCTAAAAATAAGCGGAGTGGAAATTCGTTTAAGGGAATTAGGAAGACGAATTGATCTGGAACGCATTCATCCCCATAAATTTCGAAGAACCATGGCAACCAGAGCAATAGATAAAGGAATGCCAATAGAACAGGTGCAAAAAATATTAGGACATTCACAAATTGATACAACGATGCAGTATGCGATGGTGAATCAAAACAATGTTAAAACATCTCATCAGAAATATATGAGCTGACTTTTATTCAAAATTCGGGTTTGTAGGGATGATGTAGATGGAAAAATGTAAACTTGGTGATATATGTGAGATTGTATCAGGGAGTACACCTAAAACTACTATAGAAGAATATTGGGATGGTGATGTCAAATGGATAACACCGGCGGAGCTCAATGAGAATGTATATATAATTAATGATAGTGTACGGAAAATTACGAAATTGGCGGTTGAAAAAACAGGCTTATCTTCATTTCCAGAGGGAACAGTGATTCTTTCGACAAGAGCGCCTATTGGCAAAGTTGCTATTGCTGGATGCGAAATGTATTGTAATCAAGGGTTTAAAAATTTGATATGTTCGGAGAAAATATTTAATAAATATTTATATTGGTTCTTAAAAGGAAATACTATGTTTTTGAATTCGCTTGGTAGAGGTGCAACATTTAAAGAAATATCAAAGGCAATAGTTTCAGAAATCGAAATAAATGTTCCTGAAATAGAAGAGCAACATGAAATAGTAAAAATTTTGGAAAAAGTAAATACCATTATTAGGTTTAGAAAACAAGAATTATCGGTGTTAGATACTTTAGTCAAAGCCCGATTTGTCGAGATGTTTGGTGATGCTGTAGATAATCCTATGGGATGGGAAAAGAAGCAACTTCAAGAGATTGTTACTGATGATTGTACTATATCATATGGCATTGTACAGACCGGAAATGACCAAGAAGAGGGAGTGCCAGTATTCAGACCTGTTGATATTGTCAATAGAATTCCCAAGTTGGAAGAGTTAAAAAGAACTACTGAGGAAATATCCAATAAATACAAGAGAACGATATTAAAAGGTCATGAAATGCTTATAACAGTTCGAGCTAATATCGCTGATACTTGTATTGTTGGAAAAGAATTCAAAGGATGCAATGTTGGAAGAGGTATTGTCCCTATTAGAACTCAAGAGAACATTATGGTGTTAGAATTCTTAAAATATCTTATGGATAGCAAGCATTTGAATGACGATATTAAAAGTAAAGCCAAGGGCATTACTTTGATTCAGTTGAATATGGAAGATTTGAGAGAGGTAGAGCTTATTGTTCCACCTATTGAACAGCAAAAGGCATTTGTGGAGTTTGCGGAACAAGTCGACAAATCAAAAGTTATCAATCAGCTTTTACAGAAATGGAATTATATGTGTCACGTTACAATCGAGAAAGTAAAATAAAGCAAAAGAAATGTTTTACGGAGATACGTGAGAGAAATTACTTACTACGAGGGGGATGAAATTTACAATGGTATATTTTCAGAAGAGGGTTAAATATGCAAAATGAAATAATTTTATTTGAAACTGCTGATAAGGAAATAAAATTAACTGTGTCTGTCAAAAATAATACCGTATGGCTTAATAGGAATCAGCTAGCTAAATTATTTGGAAGAGACGTAAAGACAATTGGTAAACATATTAATAATGCATTAAAAGAAGAACTGGATAATTCAGTTGTCGCAAATTTTGCGACAACTGCTTCAGATGGAAAAGTGTATCAAGTAGAACATTATAATTTAGATATGATTATTTCTATAGGCTATAGAGTCAAATCTAACAGAGGTGTAGAATTTAGAAAATGGGCAAATAATGTTCTGAAACAGTATATCCTACAAGGCTATGCAATCAATAAAAAAAGATTAGAAGCCTTACAGAGAACAGTAAATATTCAAACCAAAATGCTTGCATGTACTTTGGAAATAGATGAAGCAGAGGTGCTAAAAGCTGTTGATTTATATACAAATGCCTTGATGTTATTAGACCAGTATGATCACCAGTCGATTAAAAAGCCTGCAGGAAATAAAGCCATATACAGAATTACATACGAGGATTGTAGAAATATGGTGAATGCAATGGAAGATTCATTTCATTCGGATGTCTTTGGTGTTGAAAAAGAAACGGGAAAGTTGAAGGTATTCTTGCAGCAATTTACCAAAATGTTTTCGGAGGAGAGGTTTATCCTTCTTTAGAAGAGAAAGCCGCTAATCTTTTGTATTTTATGATAAAAGATCATCCCTATGCTGATGGATGTAAGAGAATTGCTGCATCGTTATTTTTGGAATTTTTAGCTCGCAATGATGTACTCTACAAAGATGGACAGAAAAGGATAAGTGATGGTGCATTAGTAGCAATTACATTGATGATTGCAGAGTCAGATCCAAAAGAAAAAGATATTATGGTTAATTTGGTAATGAATTTATTGTCAATGTAAAGTGAAAGTAAAAGAGGGAGATTTCACAATGGTAACAAACTTTGATTATTTAAAAAATGAATCAAAATTCTCTGCATTTGCAAATGTTGCCATATCTGCGGAGAAGATCATATTGGCAGATCCGGATGCGAGTATTCTTAACAGCCGGCGGGCTATGGAATTTGCTGTGAAATGGTTGTATTCTGTGGAGAACAGTTTGCAGATTCCGTACCAGGATAACCTTCACACTTTGATGAATACAGAGGAATTCAGACAGTTAGTGGGACCGGATCTTTGGAAACGGATGGATTATATCCGCAGATGTGGAAATAGTGTGGCACATAGCAATAAAAAACCTGGCAGAGATGCAGCTTTGCTCTGCCTTGAGAATCTGTCAATTTTTTTGGATTATATTGCATACTGTTATGGGGAACAGTATCAGGAGCATTCGTTTGACAGGTCGATGATTGATGGCAGAATTGAGAAGGCAAAGGCATCCAGGGAAACAGCCAGAAAAGCAAAGGAAACACTTCTGAAAGAACAAGAAAAAACTGCCCAGCAGGAACTGGATCTACAAAAATTGATGGCAGAAAATACTTTTCTCAGGGAAGAACTGTCCGCACGCCACGAGAAACAGCAGCAGACATATGTTCCGAAACCTCTGGATCTGTCTGAATATGAAACCAGAAAACTTTACATAGATTCCATGCTCATTGATGCAGGATGGACACAGGGAAAAGACTGGTTAAATGAGATGACTGTGACAGGAATGCCGAATAAATCAGGGATTGGACGTATTGATTATGTTCTCTATGATGATATGAATAAACCTCTGGCAATTATAGAAGCAAAACGTACCTGTAAGGATATTGCTGAGGGTAGGCAGCAGGCGAAACTTTACGCAGATCTGCTGGAAAAAAAATATGAACGGCGTCCGGTAATTTTCCTTACCAATGGTTTTGAAACCCGGATCATAGACGGACAATATCCGGAAAGAAAATGTTCAGTTATTTATTCCAAACGGGATCTGGAGAAATGGTTTAACCTTTTGAGTATGCGGACAAGCCTGCAAAATATTTCTGTAGATAAAAAGATAGCAGACCGCTATTATCAGGAAGCCGCGATAAAAGCAGTATGCCAGAGCTTTGATGAAAAGAATCGGAGAAAAGCCCTGCTTGTTATGGCCACAGGTTCCGGAAAAACCAGAACAGTAATGGCTTTGTGCAAGGTACTGGTTGATGCGGGCTGGGTAAAGAATATACTTTTTCTGGCGGACAGAAATTCACTGGTAACACAGGCGAAAAGAAGTTTTGTAAACTGGATGCAGGATTTTTCCTGTACAAATCTGGTTGAAGAAAAGAATAATTATATGTCGCGATGTGTTTTCTCCACATATCAGACCATGATAAACTGTATTGATACGATAAATGACAAAGAAGGAAAAGTTTTTACCAGTGGTCATTTTGATCTGATCATTTGTGATGAAGCGCACAGATCCATTTATAATAAATATAAAGATATTTTTACATATTTTGATGCACTGCTTGTAGGACTTACTGCAACACCAAAAGATGAGATTGACAAAAATACATATGAAGTATTTGAACTGGCAAATGGAGATCCTACTTATGGTTATGATCTGGCGCAGGCGGTTAAGGATGGATATCTGGTTGATTATCTTTCGGTGGAATCCAGGGTGAAATTTATTGATCAGGGAATTGTATATGATGAACTTTCAGAAGCAGATAAAGAAATCTATGAAAATACTTTTGAAGACGAAAATGGAAAGCTTCCGGAAGCGATAAATTCGGCTGCATTGAATACCTGGATTTTTAACGAAGATACCATTAAAAAAATTCTTCATGTCCTGATGAGAGATGGAATTAAAATTGAATACGGACAGAAGATTGGAAAAACAATTATTTTTGCGAAAAATCATGATCATGCGGAAAAAATTCTTGAGATTTTTAATAAGGAATATCCGCATTTAAAGAATTATGCTATGGTGATCGATAACAGAATGAAATATGCACAGAGTGCAATTGATGAGTTTTCAGATCCGAAAAAACTACCGCAGATCGCAATTTCTGTAGATATGTTAGATACCGGAATTGATGTACCTGAAGTTCTTAATCTTGTATTCTTTAAGAAAGTTATGAGTAAAGCAAAATTCTGGCAGATGATCGGACGAGGAACAAGACTATGCCCGGGATTGTTGGATGGGGAAGATAAGAAAAAGTTTTACATTTTTGATTTCTGTGGGAATTTTGAGTTTTTCCGAATGAATAAAGGAAAGGCAAGCGCAAATCTGATGGCGTTGCAAAGTGCAGTTTTTAATCTTCAGTTTGAGATTTCGTACAAGCTTCAGGATATTAAATATCAGACAGATAAATTAACTGCGTACAGGACTGCACTTGTAAAGCACATGACTGAAAAAGTAAAAGAGCTCCCAAGAGATAGTTTTACAGTTCGCCAACATTTGAAATATGTAGAATTATATTCAGAAGAGTCGAACTATCAGATGCTTACTTATGAAGATACTTTACTTGTACGGGAAGAGGTTGCACCCTTGATTTTGCCTGAAAGTGATGAAGTAACAGCAGTACGTTTTGATGCACTTATGTATGGAATAGAACTTGCATCTCTGGTTGGAAAGAAATATACAAGTGCGCGAAAAGATCTTTTAAAAAAGGTTTCCGGAATTGCCGGAGTGGCAAATATACCGGAGATTCAGGCACAGACAGAGCTGATCGATCAGATTTTGCACACAGATTATGTGGAAAATGCAGGAATCGATGAATTTGAAAATATCAGGGAAAATCTGAGAGATCTTATGAAGTATATTCCGGATAAGAGCAGGAATAAATATATGACCAATTTTACAGACGAAATTCTTTCAACGGAATGGAAAGAAGCAGAATTGGAAAACGATGATCTGGAAAATTATAAAGTACGAGTAGAATATTATGTCCGACAGCATCAGGATAACCATGTAATAGCTAAGCTGAAAAAGAATCAGTCACTTACAGAAAAAGATGTAGCTGAACTGGAAAAAATTACTCTGGAGCGAGCTTGGTACAAAAGAGGATTATGAAGCAGAATTTGGCAGAAAGCCATTGGGAGAATTTGTCAGAGAAATGGTAGGTCTTGATATGAATGCAGCAAAGGAAGCTTTTTCAAAGTATCTTGAGGATGTAAATCTGGACAGCAGGCAGATTTATTTTGTAAATCAGATCATTGAGTATATTGTTCATAATGGAATGATGAAAGATCTTTCTGTTTTGCTGGAATCTCCGTTTACGGATCGTGGGAGCATTTCGGAAATCTTTACAGATATGGGTGTTTGGCTTGGAATAAAAAAAGTCATTGATACGATCAACGCAAATGCTGCTGCATAAACATCCACCTCTGTAAAACATAAAATTTCAACCGGATTTACAATAAATTTAACCATAAATCCGGTTGACAAAACCCGGCCGGGAACGTTATAATGGCCGGGTTGAT
>ADJT01002657.1_pt1 | contig 13098 bp, 14 predicted proteins | sample 268108 | NCBI WGS metagenome assembly ADJT01 (sample SAMN00007487, study PRJNA43253) | human gut metagenome | isolation source: feces sample TS29
CCCGGCTACTCTGGGAGCGCTGCTGCTCATCGGGATTTATTATACCGCCAGATCCCGTTTTTTCCCATTCCGCAGGCTGAGGCTCTGGTGGAAAGAGACGGCGGGCAGCTTTTTCCGCAAACCGGAGAGGGCCGCGGCTGCGGAAACAGGAAGGAAGGGAATTTCTTCCTTCCAGGCTATGACCGCGGCCTTAGCCGGAGCTATGGGAACGGGGAATATCGTAGGGGTGGCGGCGGCTTTGGCGATCGGTGGACCGGGCGCGATTTTTTTGGATGTGGGTGGCGGCCCTGTTTGGGATGATGACTATTTTCGGAGAGAATGTCCTTGGCTGCCGCTACCGGCAAAAAAACAAAAAAGGCGAGTGGGTGGGAGGCCCGATGTATTATCTCTCGAAAGGGCTTCACAGCCGCTTTTTGGCGGGCCTGTTTTCGGTTGCCTGTATTTTTTCCTCTTTTGGGATGGGCAACATGACCCAGGCCAATTCCATTGCCGGAGCCATGGAGGCTGGATTTTCGGTTCCACACTGGGCTACGGGAACGGCGCTGGCCCTGTTGGTGGGAGTGATTATCCTGGGCGGCCTAAAAAGGATAGCCGGGTTTACGGAAAAGATTGTGCCCTTTATGAGTGTATTTTATTTAATTGGCTGTCTGGTGGTCATCGTGGTCCACGGCGGCAGACTGCCTCAGGTGTTTGAAGCTGTTTTTCATGAGGCGTTTCAATTTAAAGCGGCGGCGGGCGGCGGCGCGGGCTTTGCCTCTGCCGCTGTCATCCAGGGGATTTCCAAAGGAACCTTTTCCAATGAGGCGGGCCTGGGCAGCGCACCGATCATTTACGCGGCCGCTGAGGAGGGCGATGGGATAAAACAAGGAATGTGGGGCATTTTTCAGGTGTTTGCCGATACCATCGTGGGCTGTACGGTGACGGCCCTGTGTATTCTGGCGTCCGGAGTGTTGGATTCCGGCCTCACCGGTGTAGCCCTGAGCACGCAGGCGTTTTCCAGCGTGTTCGGGAAAATGGGAGGAGTGTTTGTGGCGGTGTCCATCGTCATGTTCGCCTTTGCCACTCTGGTAAGCTGGTCCTACTATGGGGAGAAAAGCCTGGAATATTTGGCAGGCGAGCGGCTGATTCCGATTTATCGGTTCCTTTACGCCGTTTGCGCCGCCTTGGGCTGTATGCTGAGCCTGGATTCCGTTGGAAAGCGGCGGATACCTTCAACGGCCTGATGGCGATTCCGAACATGATCGCCTTGGCCCTGCTGTCCAGAGAGGTGTTGAGGAAATGAAAAAACACCGGCTTGTGAAAGGCGGCGCTAAAAGCAGCTTGCCGTAGGGGTTTTTATCAGCCCGCGTCTGAAGCTTTTACAAAAAGGCAGGAGGCGCAAAAACACCTCCCGCTTTTTGAATTTCGGTTTCAGTTTAAAGGTTCTTGAGAAGCTTGGATGAATCAATGGGGAAGCCCCCAAAAAATGGTGATCAAGGAAACGCAAAGGCCCTTCCTATGATAGGGACCGCTGACATGGATAGGAAAACCAGTCGGCTTAAGGAACCAATCCCTTTTTTGCGGGAGCCTCAGAAACACCCTCGGGAGCCTGGCCGAGGCCCGAAGCTTCCTCAGGACGGGCCAGTTCCGGCCCCTTTTTGCCTAAACGAGCGAAGAACATGCCGACAACGATGGTAGAATAATAGGTGATGAATCTCCACAGGAGCATAGCCTGCTTGACGGTTTCCCCTTGAAAGAACAGGTTGAACAGCACCAAAAAGCTGCCCTCCGAGGTTCCGGCGGCGCCGGGCAGAGGCGTGTAGGCGGCGATCATGGTAACAAAGGCCTGGGCGGAAACCATATCGAAATAGGGAGCGCCTGGGTTATGATAAGCTTTGTATAGAAAAAAAGGAACGGAAAACAGAACAGTCAGTTCCAAAAAGGTCAGCCCATAGAGCTGAAGGGAAAGCTTCCAGTTGTGGTTCATGGATTTATTGTTGTTTAAATAGGATTCCAGCTGTGCGTGAACCCGTTTGCTTTTTTCTTCCGGCCGCTTTACCAAACGAAGCTTGGAAAGAAGCCAGAAAAAACTGAATCAGCTTAGTGGTGAAGGTACGGCTGACGGAAAACAAAAATAACAGAAGCACCGAGGCGGCCTGGGCTAAAAAGCCTACAAGAGCCAAAGGCAGAAAGCCGTGGATCTGGCTTTCGAAAAAGCTGGATTTTAATAAAATGACCCCCAGGGAGTAAAGGGAAAGGGTGGTTTGGTAGATGAGGAACTTGCGGACTACCACTGACACCGCGACGCCGGAGGAAACCCCCTGGCGGGACAGGGCGACCAGCTGCATCGGCTGGCCCGCAACGCCGAAGGGAGTGACAGCGCTGAAATACTGCCCCACCATGGTAACCCGGAACGCTTCTTTCCAGGAATATTGGCCAGGGTAAACGCTGTTGACGATAAGGTGATACAGCAGGGCTTCCAATGCCCATACGCCTGCGATGAGAAGAACAGCGGGAATGAGCCAGAAAAAATTCAGAGACGAAAAGGATTGGATTAAAATTGCGAGATTGTTGTCTTTGACGCAAAAATAAATAATCATGCCAAAGGAGAGGCAAAGAAGGCTGATGTTAAACACCTTTTTCCAATCCAGGGCATGATTTTTTTTCATGGAGCTCTCCTTTTTATTTTGACCCGCGTCTCTGCGGCTGTATCACGGGAAAAGGAAGGATGGGCTGTCCCTTATGGGGACGGTAATCTTCACTCATAAAATACCGGATAGACCGATTGGAATTCTTTATGTTTTTCCACATGCCCTTAAAATTCAGGGTAATCACGTGAAGCCTGAGCACAGAATACCAGTTGACCATTTTCATGCGGCGGGCGAATTTATTAAAGGATTTCCGGAACGCCCGGAAATCGTCCGCCTCCTCCAAAAAATTCCGTGTATAGCCTAAGGTACGGATAAAATCGTTGATTTTTTTCGCGTTCATGGATTTTAAAATACTCCCGCGGCGGCGGGTATAATTATAGAGGGGCTTGCTGGTAACGGCGACCCGCTTGGCATGGTAATAGAGCTTTGGAGACGTGGCTACGTCTTCAAAGTACATCTGGGTATAGGTCACATCGTTCTCTAAAAATAGAGAGCGCTTGTAAAGCTTATTCCAAGCGAAATGATGCATGGATTTGTCCCGGATCAGCAGGTTCAAAGCCTGGCGGCTTTCATAAACGGCGGTTCTGCAGGTAAAAGGCAAGGGAATGCGGAGGCCGTTATAGGGAAAATAAAAATAGAAGCTGCAATAGGAAATATCGCAGTCGTTTGCCACGCACGCGTTATACATATCCTCCAGAAAGGTGGGCTGATAATAGTCGTCGCTGTCCATAAAAGCGATGAACTCACCCTGGGCCAGCCGCAGTCCGGTATTGCGCGCGGCGGACAAACCGGCGTTTTCCTGGCGGACAGATTTAAAGTTAGAGTATTTTCTCACATATTTTGCGATAATTTCCGGGCAGCGGTCAGTGGAGCCGTCATCTACGATGATAGCCTCGTAATTCTGAAAGGTTTGATCCGCCACCGATTGGAGAGCCTTTCTCAGGAACATATCCACGTTATAAACCGGGATGACAATACTGATAATAGGCTTCTCCCGTTGCTCACTCAATGCTTGAATCCTCCAATCCATAGTGTTGACACTTTTTATCGAAAATAACATCCGGATATTTGGTAATGTCATCCAGGGGCTCAAAGCTCTTTTTGCCGCAGGCGCGCGTCATATGGATGATCTCTTTAAAATTGCGGCCTAAGCCGGAAAGATTTTTTGCGTTTTTTTGCGCGACCAGCGTTAAATAACAAGTAGTAATCGCCACAAACAGGCTGTGCAGGCGGTAAACTGCCCGGGTAAGGGGGAAAATCCCTTTGCAGCTCTAAAAAGCCGCGCAGATCCGCCAGGGCCCGGAGGTAATCGTTCAGCTTTTTAATGTTTAAAGCGCCGATGGCGCTGCCTTGTGCTGTACGTAAAAGTAGAGAGGATCTCCAATCACAGCAATCCGGTTGGAAAAATAGAATCCCCGCTGGCATACCGAAATTCCTCAAAGCACATAGTTGGGAAAGTGATGTGGTGCTCGGTAAAAAGAGTCCGCCGCCACAGCTTGTTCCAGATAAAGCCTTTGATCCCCATATCCAGAATCAAAGCCCGGATCATTTCCTTGGGCGTGTAGATTCCCGGGGCCTTCCTGAACTGAGCGGGCCGCAGCTCGTGGGTGACCGCGTTGTAACGGTAATAGCTGCAGCAGACCATATCCGCCCGGTATTTTTTCGCCGACTCATACAGCCTTTGCAAATAGAGAGGGGCGATATAATCATCGCTGTCCATAAAGGCGATATATTCCCCCCTGGCAGCCTGAATCCCTGCGTTTCTCGCTTTGGAAACGCCGCCGTTTTCCTGGTGGATCACGCAAGTGTTAGGAAATCTGCGGGCAAATCCACGCAGGATTTCCAGGGAATGATCGGTAGAGCCGTCATCCACCAAAATAACCTCGAAGCCCTTCAAGGTCTGCGCCGCAATGGATTCCAGGCATTTAGGAAGGTATTGTTCTACATTATAAACAGGAATAATCAGGCTGACGTTAGGGACTACAGTTTTCATCCGTCAGGTTCATCCTTTCCGGTAAAACTAGGTTGCAGCTATCAGGCTTCCTCTTTCTTTTCTCCTCCGGCTTTTTTCCCCAGCCGGGAAAAAGGAGCGGTGCATAGAATCACCAGATAATAGGTAATGATCCGCCACACCAAAACGCCGGATTTCAAGGTTTCAGGCGTGAAATACATAGAGAAAAAGCCCAAAAAGCTGATTTCGGACGCGCCGGCCGCGCCGGGCAGAGGGATAAAACAGGTAGCCATGGTAACAAACGCTTGAGAACAGATCATGTCAGAAACCGGGGCGCCGGACAAATTAAAGCTGCGGTAGACGCAGTACGGGATGATAAAAATAGCGGTCAGCTGAACGGCAGTGCAAACATAAGCGGTGACCACAAGACGACGGTTTTTATAAAGCTCCTTATTGCAGTCATGGAAGCTTTCCAGCTGGCGCTCGAAGCCGCCCAGCTTATCATAAAGCTTTTGACGGTGAAACCGGGTCAGCAGCTTTTTAGCAAAGCCCAGAATAGCATTGGTAAGCCTGCGGCTGAAGGAAAACAGCAGCAGCATCAGAATCACGAACGCCTGGGAGAGAAAGCCGAACACCGCAAAGGTCCACATAACCCCGCTTAAGGCATCGTCAAAGAAATCCTGTTTTAAAAGCAGGGCGGCGGCGCTGTAAGCCACCAAAGTGGATTGGTAAACAACAAACTTTGGGTCAGGGCGGAAACACCTTTACCGGGCTCGACGCCGTATTTGGACATACAATAGACCTGCATGGGCTGTCCGCCGGTGGCAAATGGAGTGACAGCGCTGAAAAACTGGCCTACCATAGAAGTCTTAAGCGCGTTATGGAACTTGAAGCTGGGCACGGAGCTTTTAACCAAAATATAGGTCATATAAGCGTCGATGGCGATATTAAGAGCCTGGCTGAGCAAGGCCATAATCAGCCAGCCTTTGTCCAGGTTTTTGAAGTTTTTAGAGAGCTCTACAAGACCGTTTTCAGAAAGACAAAAGTAACCCAGCATCACTAAAGAGATCAGGATTACAGAAACATTAAAGATTGTCTTTCCGCTTATCTTTTTTTTCATTCCATACTCCAAAAAGCGGCGATGACACACCAAAATAAAATTCACATAAAGGTACGAATAACATCATATAACGACTTCTTGATGATTGTCAAGACGAATGGAGAAAGATTGCGCTTTTCAACAAAAAACCCTTTCCGCCCGCCGGAGGAAAAGGGTTTCTTTTTTAGTCTTTTACCAGCTTCTGGATCTCGTTAACAATTTTAGGCCCGGAAGAGGATTTGTCAAACGCAGAGCAGGACCTGCGCATTTCCTCCAAACGTTCCTGGTTCGACAGCAGGTCGTAAATAGTTTCAGAGCAGGCGGAGCCCTTCTGGATTTTAACCGCCATATTATTGTCAATGAGAAATTCCGCGTTTTCCGTCTCAGGCCCGGGAATGGCGTCGAAAATCGCCATGGGCAGGTTGCAGGCCAAGGCTTCGCTGACGGTCAGCCCGCCGGGCTTGGTAATGATCAGATCGGAGATCTGCATATATTTGTGCACTTCGTTGGTGAAGAACAGAACCTTAGTAGGCTTGGAGGGCTTTGGCTTCAGCTTCACAGACACATCCCGCAGGGGCTTCTGCCTGCTGTTGCGGAGAATCAGCTTGTTAAACGCCTCATAAAGCCGCTCATTCTTGCCGGTAATCACGATAATCTGAAAATCCAGGTTCACCTTGATAATGTTGTTGTAGATCCTGAGGATATTGGAAACGCCGAAGCTTCCCGCCATAATCAGAACGGTGGGCTTATCCGGGCTTAAGCCCAGCTGCCTGAGCACCTCGGCCCGGTCCATTTTTTCATAGAAGGATTCCTCCACAGGGATACCATAAGGATGGATCTTTTCTCTGGGAGCACCCATTTTCGCCATGGTATCCACCATTCCCTCATTGGAAACGATATAGCTGTCTACATAGGGATGAATCCACGCGCGATGAGGACCGTAGTCTGTCATAACGCAGATCAGCGGCGCGGTGATTTTACCATCCTCCTTTAATAAGGAAATCATCTCCGTGGCGAAGGGATGGGTGGAAATAATCGCATCCGGACGAAATTCCTCTACCAGGGGCATCAGATATTTGCGGAAAATGTTGCAGAAAAAATAGGTGGTTTTGCTTTTGCCGCGGTTTGTGGATTTGTATAGGGAGCCGAACAGCTTCGGCGTCCGCTTTGCCATGGCTTCATAGCCCTCGGTAACGGTCTTATCCAGCAGAGGACTGATATATTTCAAGGTGTCCACAATTTCAACTTCACAATCCTCCTGGGTTTCCAGAATGTAAGACTTCAAGGCGGAGGACGCCCGAAGATGGCCGCCTCCGGTTGCCGCGGTAAGAATCAGGATTTTCATGATAACCTAAAGCCCCCCATAGCTTAAACATTAAAATCTTTAAAGTAATAACGAACGCAGGCCAGCGCCCCTAAAATCAGGCTGAAGATCAGGCAGATGAGCGCATAAGGAAAAACTCCGGCAGGAGCACCCAGCATAGCGGATTCCAAAACCAGGCCGGTATTGATATAATGGTAAGGAGAGAGAAACAGCATCCAGCCCAGGGCGGGAATCGCGCCGCCGACGATTCCAAGCAGCAGAGAGGCCAGCAGAACCGCAAACGCGGCGGCAGAGGCCTGGCTGGAATGGGATAAAAATACAGAAAGCAAATAGCCGATAGCAAGATACATAACCTCTACCATAAAATAGGAAAAGTATAAGGAGAGGCATGCCAAAGCAAAGGAGGCGGCGTCAAAATCCGGCTGAAGCGCCGCCATACCATAGCTTACGCCCCAAAGGCCCAAATTATAAATGAGAAGCGCCAAAGCCTGGGAAACGAAAGAGCTGATTAAAATACTGCCCCGGCTGATCGGCTGGGCATAAATAAGCACGATGCTCTGATGGCTTTCCAGCTTGACCATGGAGCGGCAGCCGCGGTAGCAGGCAAACAGGCAGCCTACCGCAAAAACACAGTGGCTGGTTAAAGCGAAATGGTTAAAAATTCAGAAAGCTCCGGCAGGTTATCCAACTGGAACTCCGCTAAAAGCTCCTCCGGAAAGGCGGACAGAGTCTCCTGCAGCCGGTCGGAGAAATCAGTTTGAGCTGCGGCAGAAAAGGAATATAAGGCCAAGACCAGCAGGCCGCCGCTGATCAGGAACCATAAAATCACGCTGGGGACAGAGCGCCGGAACTCTTTTGTAAAAATAGGAAGTGAAAACACTTTAGGCATGATCCGCGGCCTCCTGTTCCAGCTTTTTTTCGTAAAACCGTATAATGGCATCCTCCAGAGAGGGCAGGCTCACCTGAAGATCCTGAATCTCGTAGTTTGCCAGCGCCTTGATAAAGGGATCCATCACGCCGCGGTAGGAGAAGGTGACCAGATCTCCAGTGACGACGGGATCATTGATCTGAAACAAGGTAAACAAAGCGGATAGATTATCTGTGGTTTTTAATTTAACGCGCCGGGTATCTGAGGAAGAGAGATTATCGGTATTGGCGACCTCAAGAATAGAGCCCTTGCGGATAATAGCCGTCCTGCCGCAGAGCTCCTGAACCTCTCCGATATCATGGTTGCAGAAAAAGATGGTAGCGCCCTTTTGGTTTTCCTCCACCAAAAGGTCCTTAAACCGCCGCTTGATCAAAGAATCCAGCCCGGAGGTCGGCTCGTCAAGGATCAGCAGCTTTGGGCTGTGAAGCAGCGCAGTGACCAGGGCGATTTTTTTTCGATTGCCTAAGGACATGTGAGAGATTCGGCGGACGGTGTCCACCTCAAACAGGTCACAGAGCTGATCGATTCTAGACTTATCCCGAAGCCCCCTCATAGCGGCCGCGTAGCGGATCACCTCCATGGCTCTCATGTCCATATAGTAATCCACTTCACTGGGAACATAACCTACCACTTTTTGAGCTTCCCGCTTTGGGAACGAGAATCCATTCCTAAAATGGTAGCGGTGCCGGAGGTAGGACGCACATAGTTCATCATCATGCGGATAGTGGTGGATTTGCCGGAACCGTTAGGGCCTACAAAGCCAAAGAAATCCCCTTCTTCTACGGTAAGGCTGGCTTCCAGCACCGCGGGTACGGCTCCGAAAAATTTGGTCAGTTTTTTTAGTTCGATGACCGGCACTTGGCAAAGCCTCCTTTAATGAGGAAACCATTCTCCAGCGAATTTCCCGGGAATGCAGCTTCCGGATCGCTGCCGCTTTTCATGATTCCTTCATAATCTTAGACTGATTATACCATTTTCACCCAAAAGGTTCAATAGATATTGCCGGATTCCAGGATGGCGGTTGCTGATTGAGCGGGCTGAATGAGGAACGGCTGGTGAAAAAGCAGAGACGCCGATAATTTGCCGGTAATTTTTTATAACAGTAAATAAGCTGTAACTTTACTTTTTGAAATTTCCGTTGTATTATAAAAAACGTATTGGCAAAGCCATTTTATCATTTTCTTTAGCTTAATAAGGAGGGGGACCGACTTGAAACGAAATAAAACGGTTCAAGACACCCAACAGTTACAAAACAGCCAGGGGGCTGCGGTTCAAACCGCGAACCGCAAAAAGCTGCCAGCGTGGGCTTGGTGGGCTATCGGCGGTGCTTTGGCGGTGATTCTGGCCGTAGGAGGCTTCTTTGGGTACCAAAAATATCAGGAATATCAGGAATATATCGCCATGGTGGACAGAGCCCTGAATGTGGATACCTTTTATACCGGGATTCAGGTAGAAGGGATCGATGTAGGCGGCAAGACTATGGAGGAAGCGAAGGCGCTTTTGGAAAAGCATGAGAAATCTCTGCTTCCTGATGTGAAAATCAAGGCTGTATACGGCCAAAAGGAGTATACGGTGGACAATACCTACTTGAGCTTTGAATCTACTCTGGAAGCCGCCTTGGAAGAAGCCTACCAGTATGCCAGGGAAGGCGAACGCGACGAACGGTACGCTTTAGTAGAGGCGCTGGAAACCCAGCCGAAAAACTTCGAGGTAAAAGCGGAGTTTGACGCCGATGAGAAAAAGGTGGGCGAGCTGGTCAAAAAAATCGAGAAGGAGCTCAACTGCGAGGTTACGGAAGCCCATGTGAAGGAATTTAACCCGGATTCTGACCCTATGTTCGTATACGAGGGCGGCTCTCCCGGAATTAAGGTGAAGGCTGAAGAACTGAAGCAGAGCCTTGTAAAGGCTCTGGAGGCAGAAAATTTAAAAAGCGAGCTTAAGATCCCGGTGACAGAAACTCAGCCGAAGACAACGGTCGAGGACGTAAAGAAGCAGACGGTTAAGCTTTCTGAGTATACCACCTATTCCACCAATACGGAAAACGGCACTCACAATATGGCGCTGTCCCTGGCGGCGGCCAACGGCACCGTGCTGAAGCCGGGAGAAATATTCTCCTTTAATGAGACGACTGGAGACACGACTACCGGCGCGTTAGGCTATCTGCCAGCTACTGGTATTTCCAACAATAAGTCCGTGCAGGTATATGGCGGCGGCATCTGCCAGTCCTCGACTACAATCTACGGCGCGGCCCTGCGGGCTGATATGGAGATCGTTACCCGCTATAACCATCGGTGGCCTTCTTCTTATGTACCGATCGGACAGGATGCTACGGTAGATTATCCTTCCACTGATTTCCAGTTTAAAAATTCTTCTGATTATCCGGTTTATATCAAGGCCTATATGGATGGAAGAACTCTGGTCGTACAGATTTACGGCCATCCGTCGGATGAATGGGATACTATTGAGGTGGAAAGCTGGCAGACAGGCGTCATTCCGCCTCCGCCCACCGAGTATATTGTCGATGAGAGCCTGCCTGAGGGCACGGTCACATGGTGGACCGACGCCTGCTATGGCTATACCGCAGAGGGCGAAAAGGTGTTTTATAAAAACGGCCAGGAGGTCAAAAGGGAGCCAATTGATTCCTCGTATTACATGGAGGGCGCCGCGGTCTATAAAATAGGGCCTAACACGGATCCCAATGCGCCGAGTCAAAACGGCGGCGGGGACAAACCGGCGAATACCTCCAGTACTACCCCGCCCGCCAGTTCCAGCACTGCTCCAAGCAGCAGCCAGCCATCCAGTACAGCGCCGCCATCTTCCAGCGAGACTTCCAGCAAACCTGTTAGCAGTTCCCCTTCGTCTTCAGAGGAAACCCCAACTGGTGGATAATTAAGGTATAAAACCAGTGTAAATGATAAAAAAGCGGCGTGAGGCTTCACGCCGCTTTTTTAAAATAAGGAGGAAGTTTAATGGCGTTTTCGGCAAAGACCTTAGATTTTTTGTTTGAAAACCGGCTGCAGGACAGCCGGGATTGGTTCTTAGATCATAAAGATACTTATCAAGCTGTACTGCTGGAGCCGATGAAGGATCTGGTACGGTCGCTCACACCGGTAATGCTGGAAATTGACGCTAAGGTGACCACAGAGCCGCGGGTGGACAAGACGATTTGCCGCCTGCGCCGGGATACCCGGTACAGCCATGACAAATCACTTTACCGGGATACCATGTGGCTCATATTCAAGCGTGGAAAAATGCACGGTACTGAGGTGCCGGGAATTTATTTTGAGATTACCTGCGACGGATTTAATTATGGGTGCGGCTTCTATCACGCTTCGGCGGCGTATATGAATACGATGCGGCGGCTGATCCTGCAAGGCGATCCGGCGTTCGAAAAGGCGAAGAAAGCTTTTTTATCCCAAAAGCTTTTCCATATGGAGGGGGAGCGGTATAAGCGCCCCCATTATCCGCAGCGCCCGGAGGAGGAACGGCAATGGCTGGAGCAAAGAGGAATTAGCTTTGTGGCGGAAAGCAGCGATTTTAATCTGCTGTTTTCTGACAGGCTGTCACAAAAGCTGGAGAAAGATTTTCGTGTGCTGGCGCCTATTTATCATTTTTTGCTGCATACCTCCCAGGCGGAGCAGCAATACGGGCTTGATCGTCCGGAATTATTTTAAAATGTGCCCTGAGATTTCGATAGGGAAAGCCTATCGTGTCCCAGGGCTTTGTGTTTTATGTGATTTGTATTCACAATTCGTTGCAACTGGAAAAATTTTCATGCTAAATAAAATAATAGGAAAGACCTGTGAATAATTGAAAGCAAAAATTTTTTAATTTAGAATTGTGCAATAAAAATATTTTGGAAAAGAAGCTGGGGGATCGGGATGAAACGGAAACTATGGAAGCTAGTAATTCCGGCACTGCTGGTCATCGCTTTGATTGGATATACGGCGATTTCCGCCCAGGGGGAATTTGTGCAGGCAAGCTATGAAATTGAGCTTCAGAAACCGGGCGCCGAATTGGAAGACGCCCGGTATTTGCGGGATGGGAATTTGCTGCTGGTCGGCGGAAGTGAGTCTGAGTGCTTCGGCGTTTTGACCGATACCGCCAGTCAAAGCGCTCAACCCCTGTGGGAAATTTCCGGAGGATTCCGCGGGCTGTCCGTGCTGCCGGACCGGGTGGTTTTAGCTTGTGAAACCGCACGGTACCAGGACGGGTAGTGCAAAAGCAGATCAAATTGTTTTCCTACGGCTCCAGTGATTTTTCTCAGCTTGGCAAAACCACGGTGCTTCGTGGACTATCGGACTTGTCCAGCGGAGCTTTTGCGGCCGCTTCGGATGGAACGGTCTACCTCCTTAAAGGCTCTGAGCCTAACATTCTGTATACCACTGAGGATGTCGCTGAAAGCAGCGAAGAGAAAATACAAAGCTTAGTTCCATTCTGCGACCTGGAGGAACCGATTTCCGAGTTGGTCGCCGCGCCCTCGAACGGCGGCGTCTATTTAGTTTCTCAGTCGGGAGGGTTATGGAGAGTTAACGCTGATGAGGTGGCGGCGTTTTCCGGTGATCCGGTAGGAGATGGCTTGCGGATGCTGGATTCGGAGCTGGCTGTCGATGAGGCTGGGACTGTTTACCGGGTTTCCGAGGAGGATCTGACGGTGGAGAGGCTTTACGCCTCTCAAAGCCAGGGCGCCGCCTGTCTCTATCAGAACGGAATTTTAGCGGATTTTGATTCCAGATTGTTACTTTTAGGAGCAGATGGATCTGTGCTGGGACAGCTAACCCTGGAAAAGAGGAACCCGGCGTTTTTGTTTGCCGACGGCGGCATGGTTTACGGTGTATCGGACTCCAACGCCGGAATAAGGGTTGAATATACCAATGGCGTTACCGATCAAGTGACGGTAGAGGAATTTACCGAGGAAAGCAATGCGTTTTTGGCAAACCCTCTGCCGGGCGTTTATCCTTTATCCGAGGGAAGCCCAGAATCTTGGACGGTATCGCTGAATCCGGAGCTTTTGAATTCAGGCAGGGGAGACCCGGCGGTGACAGTTCGCAATGAGGCAACCGGCGAGACTGCTGCGTGGACGCTGGACAACGGCCTGGAGCTGGAAGGAAGCTTTTTCAGTTTTCCGGCTCCGGAGCCGCTGGAAGCAGGAAATTATCAGGTGAA
>ADJT01000185.1_pt1 | contig 13021 bp, 12 predicted proteins | sample 268108 | NCBI WGS metagenome assembly ADJT01 (sample SAMN00007487, study PRJNA43253) | human gut metagenome | isolation source: feces sample TS29
TATTCCATCATGAATCCTGAACCACCGTGAATCTGGATACCGTCATAAGCATTCTGGTTAGCATATTCAGAGTTCATACCCTTAGCCAGCGGAGTAAAGCTGTCTGCTAGTTTGGCGTATTTTTTCTGTTCCTGACGTTCTTCCGGAGTCAGTTTACGTTCGCGGGAAATATCATCCAATGCTTTGTAAATGTCTACGTAGCGAGCTGTTTGATACAGCAAAGCACGTCCGGCATCCAACTTACCTTTCATGATAGCCAGCATATCGTATACTGCCGGGAATTCGATGATTGCTTTACCGAATTGCTTACGGTCTTTAGCATAAGCCAATCCCTCATTGTAAGCAGCTTGGCTCAATCCTACGGACTGCGCAGCAATACCCAGACGGGCACCGTTCATTAAGCCATAACGTATTTAATCAAACCGAGTTTGCGGTCACCGCAAAGTTCAGCTTTTGCATTCTTATATACCAATTCGCAGGTAGGAGAACCGTGGATACCGAGTTTGTTTTCGATACGACGTACGTTCACGCCACCCTGACGCTTGTCATAGATGAACATGGACAAACCACGACCGTCTCTTGTTCCTTCTTCCGAACGTGCCAGTACGAGGTGAATATCCGCGTCACCGTTTGTGATGAAACGTTTCACACCGTTCAGTAACCAGCATCCGTCTTTTTCGCTGTAAGTAGCTTTCAGCATAACAGATTGAAGGTCGGAACCAGCATCCGGTTCTGTCAAGTCCATTGACATCGTTTCACCTTGGCAGATGCGTGGGATAAAGCGGCTGTGTTGGTCGGGATTGCCAAACTCATAAAGAGTTTCGATACAGTCCTGCAATGACCAGATGTTTCCGAAACCTGCGTCGGCAGCAGCCACGATTTCTGCACACATGGTGTACGGGGTGATCGGGAAGTTCAAACCGCCGAATTTACGTGGCATGGTCATACCGTTCAAGCCGGCTTTTACCATTGCGTCCAGGTTCTGTTTGGTTCCTGATGCATATTCTACACGACCATTGGCACAGTGAGGACCTTCTTCGTCTACACCTTCTGCGTTAGGGGCAATGATTTCTCCTGTGATTTCTCCGGTAATCTCCAACACTTTGTCATAAGAGTCTACAGCATCTTCGAAGTCCAGCGGAGCATAATCGAATTCATCTTTATCTCTGTAATTGCGTTCTTTGAGTTCGCAAATACGTTTCATCATCGGATTGTTCAAGTGAAACTTGAGTTCCGGTATGTCTGTATAATAATTAGCCATCTTTCCTTACTTGCTATTTTGTTTATAATACTTAATCATCTTCGGCACAACTTCTTCGATAGTTCCGTTGATTACGTAATCGGCAATCGTGTTGATCGGAGCATCCGGGTCGTTGTTGATGGAGATGATGATACCACTTTCCTGCATACCGGCGATATGCTGAATCTGTCCGGAGATACCGCAAGCGATGTAGAGTTTCGGACGAACCGTTACACCTGTCTGACCGATTTGGCGGTCGTGATCTGCAAAACCTGCGTCAACAGCAGCACGGCTGGCACCTACTTCTGCGTGAAGTTCTTTAGCAAGGTCGAACAACAGGTCGAAGTTTTCTTTCGAACCTACACCGTATCCGCCGGCTATGATGATCGGAGAGCCTTTCAGGTTGTTCTTTGCTTTTTCTACGTGGCGTTCGATTACTTTCACTACATAGTCCGTATCGGCTACGTATTTTTTTACATCGTGACGGATCACTTCTCCCTGATAGTTCGGAGAGAGGATTTCTTTCTTCATCACACCTTCGCGAACGGTTGCCATCTGCGGGCGGTGTTCCGGGTTCACAATCGTAGCAACGATGTTACCGCCGAAAGCCGGACGGATCTGATACAAAAGGTTCTTGTAAGTCTTGCCTTCTTTCTTGTCTTCGTGGTCACCGATTTCAAGTGAAGTACAGTCGGCAGTCAATCCGCTGGTCAAAGCAGAAGAAACGCGCGGACCGAGGTCACGACCGATTACAGTAGCACCCATCAGACAGATTTGTGGCTGCTCTTCTTTGAAAAGGTTCACCAGGATAGCTGTGTGAGGAAGTGAAGTATAAGGGTAAAGTCCTTCGCCGTCGAAAACGTGAAGTTTGTCTACTCCGTAAGGAAGGATTTGTTTTTCAATATCTTTGAGGCCGGTTCCGGCAACCACTGCTTCGAGTTGACAGTTCAACTGGTTGGCTAACGAACGACCTTTGGTCAGAAGTTCGAGGCTAACGTCTAAAACGTTACCTTCTTCTATTTCGCAATATACAAATAAGTTATTCATGATTATCCGATGGTGTGGTTAGCTAATAGTTCAACAATCAGGTCTTCCACGTCACGGTCGCTGCCGCTGATGGTTTTGCTCTCTTTAGCCTGGAACACGATGTTCTGGATGGCTTTCACTTTTGTCGGCGAACCGGACAGACCGCATTGTGCGAGGTCACCGTTTACGTCGGCTACGCTCCATTCTGCCAGATTCAGATAATCGCGCTTGTCATACAGGTCGGTATAATCAAGATTGCCTTGCTGTTTTTCAGTCACAGTTTTGGCATGCTTGTATTTCTGAACCAATTTAGCGTTACGCGGACGGCAAGGAGCTGCAGAACCGTTGACAGTAATCACGATAGGTAGCGGGCCTTCTACAGTTTCAACACCACCGTCGATGTGACGTTTCACCTTAATCTTACCATCGCCCACTTCCAGAATTTCTTCTGCGTATGTGATTTGCGTCAATCCCAGCTTTTCTGCTACCTGCGGACCTACCTGTGCCGTGTCACCGTCGATTGCCTGACGGCCACCGATAATAATGTCATACTCACCGATTTTGCGGATGGCAGTGGCAAGTGCGTAAGACGTAGCCAGTGTGTCTGCACCAGCGAAAGCACGGTCAGTTAATAAGTAACCGTTATCTGCACCACGGAAAAGTCCTTCACGAATAATGTCGGCTGCCCGTCCCGGTCCCATTGTCAGAACGGTTACGGTAGAGCCTGGATGAGCATCTTTCAATCGGAGAGCTTGCTCGAGAGCATTCAGGTCTTCGGGGTTGAAGATGGCGGGGAGTGCCGCACGGTTAATCGTTCCGTCGGCTTTCATGGCATCTTTCCCAACGTTACGTGTGTCGGGAACTTGTTTTGCCAATACAACAATTTTCAAACTCATGCTATAAATTTTAGTATTAGTATTTCTACAAGTTAGCAGCCAGTAGTCAAGTAGTAATCTCTTGCTATCCAAACTATCCGGTTAACTATCAGCGTGCAAATTTACTCAAACACTTGGTTCTGACAAGAAATCCGAGTAAAAAATGCACAGGTTTAAGAATTTTGAGCAAAATAGGAGGGTTTTTATAGATTTAATTTAGGGTTGACAAGGCGTTTATGAGGAGGGGTGTCCGAAAAGGATCCCTTGATGAATTCCGGATTATTTGATAAGTTCATAATAATGTGCGTTCATGAAATTATCATTCTTGAAAATAGCCTTTTGCATAATTCCTACTTTCGTGAATCCCACTTTCTCTAATACCCGCATGGATGGGGAGTTATGCTCAAATACGACTGCGAATACACGTATTTTATCAGTGTGTTCGAAATAATAGTTGATAGCTTTTTTCAGGGCGTCAGTAACGATTCCCTGGTTCCAGAAAGGTTCTCCAATCCAGTAGCCCACTTCTGCACTAAAACGTTCTACATCCGTAGCGGGTATAAAACCGATATTTCCGACTGCTTCTCCGTTTACCTCAATGCAGAAATCATGAATGTTTTCTTTTGCTTGTACCATAGCGAGAAAACGTTAGCATCTTCCTGGCTATAAGGATAGGGGAGACCGTCACGACAGTTATTCCAAATATTCTTGTTATTGAGATATTGGGCTAATGATGCTGCATCTTCGGTTTGCCAAGTACGGAGAGTATAGTTTTTCTTCTGCACGATAATTTCTGTTTGCTGTACCATATTATCTATTATTTTATGTTACTAATTAGATTTTCTCCATAGCCTGATAAGACTATCTTGATTGCCTATTATCTTTTCGTATGACTATAGTTATACGAAATAAGATTGCCTAACGAACTATATCCTGGTAGGCAAACGGCGAAATAAAAATGCCTATAGGAATCATTTACTGTAATAAAGCAAATGGTTTAGTTCATAATTGCACCTTATTCTGATTTTATGGAGAGAGTCTCTATTCTTTTATTGTATACCAATTTCTGCTAACCCCATCGGTTCACCGTCATGTATCATCCGTGTTGCTTTCAGTTGGACATAGCGGGCGTTTACCGGAGTAAAGTAAACCGATTGCAGAATCGGATTATTCTTTATGTTGGAAAATTCATCTTTGGCTACTAGCTGGTTGACAGCATTGCTGTCTGTACCTACAGATATTTCGTAGGCCGCAATCACCCCTTTATTATATTCACTCTGGTCAGGGAGATAATGGAAGGAGGTAATTGTGCGTTCCTCTCCCAAATCAATCAATAATGTATTTCCGTTGATGAAGCAGGTGGTCTGATTGTTTTTATCCATACATTTTTGTGCTTCCTCCGCATCTACTCCGGTGAGCGTGAACGGATAACTCTTCAACTCTTCTGCTTTTGCGGTATATGTATCGGAAGTCTCTCCTGCATAATAGGCTTCTATGTTATTGATACAGAGGCAAGCTCGCGAATCTGTAAAACGTACACGGATCTTATCTGTGGTGACTGTTTCGAAACGAAGAAGACGTTTATATCCGATAGTGGTCGTCTCTTCATTCAATTTTACCGGAAGCCATTCGCCTTCCTGGTTGTATTCTACAACGAATGATTTGACACGTTGCCCCAGAGGTATATATTCCTGTAACATCATGCGGTTAATCTTTTCCGTTTGAGGCAGGTCAAATTCGATGGTGGCAGAGTTGACGCCGTCATTGGTAGCCCAATAAGTATCATACTCACCATCGGTCACCGCTTTTGCAGAGAATGTTTTCCCCCGTTCGTCCGATGCTTTGGGAGAAAGTCCCGCCAATAGGTTGTGTGCCAGTTGCTTTTGTACGTTCTGGTGGAAGTTTACGGCGTTGGCAGAGTCTGTCGGATGAATCAGTCCGTCACGATCGACCGGGAAGTTGAGTAACAATGTTGCGTTATGACCTACGCTACGGTAATACAGATCGGTCAATGCATCTGCTGTTTTCACACGGTCGTCTTCTTCCGGATGATAGAACCATCCCGGACGGATGGATACGTCACATTCTGCGGCTACCCATTGGTTGCCGTCGGCATGGCCATATTGCAATTCACGATATTTGGGGTAACCCGGATAAACTTCTCCGGCACGGAGAAAAGACCAGTTGGTAGCTCCTGCAAATCCGTTTTCGTTACCTACCCAACGGCAGCCCGGACCTCCATCCGAGAAGATAACAGCTTGTGGTTGCAACTCGTCGATCAACTTATAGGCTCGCGGATAATCGTAATAAGTTTTGCGGTCGATAGTACGGCTGTCTTTTGCTCCGCCATACCAGCCGTCTCCGCCATTGGCACCGTCAAACCAGATTTCAAAAACATCACCGTAGTTGGTTAATAACTCGTTGAGTTGTTTATAGAAGTATTCTACGTATTCGGGAGAACCATAGTTGGCTTGATGCCTGTCCCAGGGAGACAGATAAACAGCGAATTTAATGCCGTACTTCTTGCAGGCATCCGATAGTTCGCGAACGATGTCGCCTTTTCCGTCTTTATACGGGGTGTTACGGATGCAATATTCTGTCAGTTGAGTGGGCCACAGGCAGAATCCGTCGTGATGTTTGGCTGTCAGGATCACTCCTTTCATGCCGGATTTCACAAAGGTCTGTACCCATTGCTCGCAATCCAGTCGGGTGGGATTGAATGTTTTAGGATCGGAATCACCGTATCCCCATTCGCGGTCGTTGAATGTGTTAAGTCCGAAGTGTACGAAAGCGTATGTTTCCATTTTTTGCCATTCTACCTGTTTGGCTTCGGGAATGGGCAGGATAGCTTCCGGTGCTTTGACCGAATTACAGGCACTTAATAGAAGGAGGCCTGCTCCGAAAATAAGAAAGTGTTTTTTCATGGGGGTAATTTATTAGTTAATAATTGAGTGTAAGAATCATCTACAACGTAATTCCGAATACAAAATAAAGTTGCTCTTCATAGGGGTTGGCTATTAGCTTTCCGAATATGGGCAGAGAGAAGTTGGATGTTATTTTGATTTCTTTCGTTGCGGATAATCCGATATTGACTACATTGAATTTGTCGGAGTACATACTTTCCCAAGGGGTAAAACCTGCTTCGACGCTCATGTTTACATCTTTCACGCTGAACGGATAACTCAATTCGCAATAGCTGGACCAGGCACGTTTTCCGTTTTCACGGTAGTCGTTTCCGGCAAAGGTGGTGTACCAGCTGACTGATAATGGAAATTTCTCGCTAAGCATATATCCGGCTCCTACTTCAAAAGTATGTCCCGTGGAATGTGAACTGTAATTGAAGTATTTGAAAGGTTCTTCTTCTGTTTGGGTAAAATAGTTGTTGGCGTAGAGAGTCAGGTTTTTGTATTCGTACTCCAGTGACAAGTCTATCTCATTATTCTTTTCGCGAAATTCGGTAGAACCCCATGTATAGACGGTCAGGCCTTTCCAGTTGAGGCCGAGCGAGGGTTGTACACTTGCATTGCCGCTGTCCATACCACGCCAGATGTAGCTACTTACAAAATCTGCGGTTACAAAAACTTCTTGTGCCTGTGCAAAGGCTGTACATAATAAGATAGCAATAAGTAGGATTTGTTTTTTCATTTTATCGACTGTTTTTTCTCGTTTTCGCGGGGTAAAGATACGCAATATATAGATAAATGATGACAGATGCGGAAAAAAAGAAAGCGGCTGCATCGTGCAGCCGCTTCTGAATCGGTTGTAAATTCTAAAAGTTATTTAGAAGGTAATATCCATCTTAACAACAAACGTGCGTGGAGCGGCAACCGCCATCGGGCGGTAGCTGTATTCTTTATTTAACAAGTTGTTGACCATAAACTGAAAAGCTACCTCTTTGGACGCTTTTACTCCAAGGCGCATATCCACAGTGGCGTAGTCCGTATTATGTTTTTTCCAATAAGTAGCCAAAGTCTCTCCTTTAGAATAACCGAAAGCGATGCCGCGAACGTAATCCATCAAGTCGAGTTGTGCTTTCGGACGTTCATCCATCATCAGGTAATCCACTGCAAGGATTTTACTCTTCCAAGCAACGTTCGCACCCAGATTGATACGTTTCCACTGGAAATCTACCGTCGCTTTAAAGCTGTGTTTCGGACGATACTTCAGGTACTTTCCGGTGTTCGATTTTTCTTTCATTTGAAGAGGATCGGTATAAAGATCCTCCGCATCATTGCGTTCCTTATAATCCGCATCACGGGGTTCGGTGTATACATACCCTAAGTTATAGAACAACTTTGTGTTCTTGTTGAAGTTATAAACGCCGTTTGTTGATATTTCCACTCCGTAGATTTGTGCTTTCGATACGTTATGAAACTGTGCTCCGATTCCGAAACCTTGACCACCGGTTATCATCCGGATGGCATCACTGATGCTGTTAATCATCGTATAGTCCGCATTATTGAATAGTCCGAACTGGAATTCGACCATATCCTTATATTGTGTATAGAATCCTGCGACATCTACAAATCCCTGGAAATTGCCAATCTTATATCCTTGCTTGAATCCCAATTCCGCATTAAACCCTTTTTCCGGTTTGATATCCAGATTCGGGTAAACGCCGACTCCTCCGATATCCTTGCGCAGGTATTTCTCGTTGATGGACGGGTTACGGTAGCCTTGTCCGAAGCTGGCACGGATAAAACTGTAATCTGCCAACTGATAGTTCAGTCCGGCACGGAACACGGGGCGGAATGGAACTTTAGTTCCGAATATCTTTGTTTCTGCTTCACGATGGTGATTGTTTACACGATAGTATTCGGCACGCACACCGGCAGATACGCTTAGACGGTCCCAGAAACGTTGGTCGTATTGGAAGAAAGCAGCTATGTTATCGCTTTTGTAGACTTCGTCCATGATGGCCGAATTATACCGTACATGCTCATAAGTGGCTCCGGTAGTGATTTGTGCGCCACTGTTCCATTTCTTGTTGAACTGATAATCAAGATAATAGTTAGTGCTTTTATCAGTCTGCGTCTTAGGAGTGTTTCGTGAAGGATTGAGTACGTCGGACACCCAGGGAATCAGGTCACCAGGCAATTGTCCGTTCGTCAGTCCTCCCAAATCACTGGGCAGCCCGCTGTCCATCACCCAGGAAATCAGATCACAATAATCGGCAGTCGTTGCGTTAGGGAAGATATTGCCTAATGAAGTGAATACTCCATTCATGGCGTCTTCCAGATTACCATTGATTAGTCCTGAACCGATTCCCACCAATGCCGGATAGAATGAACTGTAATCACCGCCTGCAATATTCTGTATCGTTTGGGCATCTGTCCCCATATTGCCCAGAATATCCATGATGGATGCTCCCTGGGTAGGACGTACGATATTGTCGGCACTATAATAGAAACGTCCCTTGATCTTATGTGACGTACCGTTTCCGGATTTACGTAGTTGACAAACGGGTCGATATGGAAATTATTATCTTCCCTGCCCATGTTGGTGAAAGGAGAGGGCTTGTACACCTCTGTCGGTGAACGCCAGATAAAAAAGTCACCATATTGATTAGACAGGAAATCGATATTAAAACCATAGTTCAACAGTTTCATTCCCATGTCCGGTTGGTGATAGGTTAGGTTACCTCCCATGCGGAAACGTTTGTTATATCCTTGCTGGCGGTATCCTTCATCGGTGAAAAGATTGAGGCTGCCACTGACGTCGAAATTACCGATACGACGGGCGTGGGAGAGATCGAATCCTTCGTAAATCGGATTACGCACACCACTAAGAAGATTTCCGCGCAGAATCGGTTTGACCGAATATTTATCTTCTTTCCAGAAACTCTTGTCACTCCATTGGTATTCGTCATTCTCCGCGTCGCCATAGATACCGAGATATGCGCTGAAACGTGTTTTCGGAGCTAACCCCGGACGTGCGGTGCGGATATTGATGATACCATTCAAAGCCGATGAACCATATAAAACGGAAGAGGCTCCTTTGATTACTTCAATCTGCTCGATATTCTCCAAAGGTACGGTGTTCCAGTTGATTTCGCCTGTCTTGGGATTCAGGGTACTCATACCATCCACCAGAATCTGACTGCGTGCACCTACTCCGTATGTCCATCCGCTACCCCCACGTATGGAAGGTTGTTTGTCTACAATATCCACTCCCGGAAGAGTGCGGAGGGTAGACGATATATCCGTTGGTGCCTGGCGGGCAATGTCACCCGCTTTCACTACATCCATGGAAACTGTGACATTACTCAATTTCTGTTCAAAGCGTCCGGCGCTGACCACGACTTCCTCCCAACAGTTTGGTGCTTTCTTTCATGTAGACGTTTTTGGTGATTACCTCACGCCTGTCGATTACGATCGGCATCAGTACATCTTCGTAGCCCACATAACTGAATACGAGATCGACACCCCCTTCGGGCAGCTTGATTTCATAAGCCCCATGAATGTCGGACACTACTCCCTGATTACCCTGTAACTTATACGTAACGGCTGCTCCCACCAATGGCTCATTGGTATTTGCATCATATATATGTCCTTTCAGCGTTTGGGCAAAACTACTCCCAAGACTGGTGAAGCATAGTAGCAAAGTTAGAATATATATTTTCTTCATTGTTTTCTTTTTTGATATTCATAGTTGATGTTTATTCTTGTGGCAGAAGATCCAATCCTAAGTCAATAGTATTGGCTGCATTCCATAAAACCGGCAGACCGTTTTCGTCATTTCCCATGAGAAGTCCGAGCAGGTTTTTAAATACAGTATTGTTGGCCATGCTTTCCGGCAACATTCCTTCCACTATCGGTTGCAGTCCGGGCAATAACTGAATGAAAGCAGTTGTCGACTCTTTGGTTAAGTAAAGATGGGTATGTCCGTCTTCCTCTTCAATATGAAAGATAATTCCTTCAGTCAGTAAGTAGAATACCTGCTGGAAGCTCGCCGTATCCATGCTGGTTATGATACCGAGCAATGGATTGTCGATCATGGAGTTTACGATTCCGAGCAACAGTTTCAGTTGCACAGGATTGGATTGGGCAAGAGCTTCCATAATTCCGGAAACCAGTCCTGAATCGATAGGAGTTTCACCGTCCTTGGTTGCCAGACTGATAATTGCCGGTAAGTTCAGGTTTATTTTAAGTCTACCGCTCTCCTCTGTCCAGGTGATTAGATTAATTGGTGAAGCGGTCCACGTACGGTCTGTCAATGCATTATTGATATCTTTTTCCGTCAGTAAACCAATCATAAACTTAGTGACAAATGTTGCGATGGTGCCGACGTCTTTATCCGGATCTATGTTATTGATCGGTACGCTGCCGATGTAAACGGGACTCGTCGTATAATTGGCTACAAGGTTACCGTCGGGTTGTAGGGTGATTGTCTGAAGAAGTTGCGGTATGAAATAGCAAAGTGCATTTTGAATCAGTTTCATCCTTAAAAACAGTGTACTGCCCGCTTTGGTCAGTTCTACGTCATCCAGATGGACATAGAATCCTCCGGTTAAGATTTCATTCGTTTCTTTCCATACATATTGCCCTCCGCTGTAAGTGACAGTCATTTTCTTTCCTTTAGTGAAATTGGATATGCCATAACTTTTCTTCCATTTACTTTGCGGCATTACCACGTCCAAATCCAGTTTCATTGTTTTTGGAGTGATGGCACCGCTGTATGTCACGGTTGCTCCTCCCATCGTGACGTTTTTGCCGCTAAATGTATAAGAGTCTTCCTGTTCGCACAGACTGATTGGAAGAGGAGTTTGTTTCTCTCCCGGGATAATATCATTCAGTGTCAAGGTTCCTTTTTCACTGTCTTCTGTTTTAAAGTCGACAGTTTTTCCAACGAGTTTCTCCCCGCTGTAGGTTAGGTTCAAGGTGGCCGGTTTGATGTATGAGCCATACTCCTGGCAGAGTTCACCCGGCCAGAATAGCTTGTCATTATAGGTTTCCTCGCAAGATGTAAGGAGGAAAGCCGTACAAGCTACATAAAAAAGTCTTTTTAAAGTTCTCATTCTCTTCTAGGTTTTATTTCAACATATTTATTAAAACGATGCAAAGTACGGCTAATAGGTGACTGCCGTCAAGCTCCATTCTTGGGATTCAATATTCTATATTTGCTATTTTCTTAAATACAATCCTAATAAAGAAGAAAATAATGTTCTATTTGTAGGATATAATATACCATTTTTGAACTTGTTGCCCGGAATCCGGATGAAATGGATATTTTTGGTAAATTAAAAAAGAGCTGACGATGACAACGAACGAATCCTTTCCTAAATTTGACCTTCCGGTTGATTTTATAGCAGATGACAGTATCACCGGAGATATCTTAAACTACTATGGTAATTTCCCCTGCAAAATAAAAGCCGGTGTCTTTGTGCTTTGTACGGAAGGGATGGTCAGAGCTACCATTAATTTGTTGGAGATTGTCATTCGTAAGAATGATTTCATCGTTGTTCTTCCTAATTCATTCATTCAGATACACGAAGTTTCGTCTGATACCCGTATTTCTTTTGCCGGTTTCTCGTCCGATTTTATGCTTTCGGGCAATTATGTGGAAATCCTGCTGGACTTTATGCCTATGATATTGAACAGTCCGGTCATTTCTCTGCAAGAGGATGTTGCCGGCTTATACCGGAATGTATATCTTTTACTGATTCGTGCTTATACACTCCCACATTCATTAGAAAATAAAGAGATCATACGTTCCGTACTGGCTATCTTTTTGCAGGGAACGAAAGAATTGTATAAACGCTATGGCAAGAAACTCGATGAACCTTTGAGAAGAGAACAGGAGTTGTACAGGCAGTTTATACAGTTGTTGATGGCTCATTATACTAAAGAGCATGAAGTGGCGTTTTATGCGGAGAAGTGTGGGGTTACTGCGGCACATTTCTCAAGTGCCATCCGTCGGGCAAGCGGATACAGTCCGTTGGCAATCATTACAGAAATTATTATTATGAATGCGAAGGCCCAATTGAAAACCACCCGGTTGCCGGTGAAAGAAATAGCTTTCTCGTTAGGCTTTAACAATCATTCTTTTTTCAATAAATACTTTCGTAAAAAGGTGAAGATGACTCCGCTGGAATATCGCGAGAAATAAATCTGCATCTGCTTAAAATTGGACTATACATAAAAATGGGATGTTTTATACATTCTCCCTGCTGTCAATCAGAGCCGGTATGCAAGAGGTTGATAAAAAATCGCTTAAATATGTATCGGGGAAATGCGAAAAGACAGCGCTTTGCTGATGGAAGATCCTTTTGGTACTTATTTGCTTTCAGAGTCGGAGTAAATGATTGATTCTTTTCCTATTATATAGCTATTTGCTATATAATAGGAAAAGAATCAATGGATTCTGAAGTGAATTAACTTAGAAATGGCTCTTCTTTCAGCCCAAAAATCCTTTCTCACCGATGAACGCTGGCTTGGTCGGTGAGCAAGGATGCGTTTCTCACCGACCAAGCCTGCGTTTCATTAAAAGCAAGGGTGCATTTATACCATAAAGACCGTCTGTTTTTCCTTGTATTTATGCATAATAAGGGGCTGTATGTGTATAATCTTGCATTAATTTATGCATTTTATTCTCTGCTTGATTTGATTCATAGCCACTGTCAAACGGTAGAATCTTAAAAATAGAACAAAACTGTTTACCGTTGAAATCCGTTCTTTGGTCGATTCTATTTGGAGGAAGAAAACAGCAGTCTTACTTTTGTTTCGATAACATGGAGTAATCCCGGAAAATAACTGCTTAAAAAAGCCTCAGAAGCTATTTGTAGCTAATGAGGCTTTTTATTTATAAAGGATGGGTACTCGTTTATTTGATTCCCAGTTTTTTAGCAATCTCTTTAGGCAGTGCGTCTTTGTGTACAAGA
>ADJT01000816.1_pt1 | contig 12984 bp, 7 predicted proteins | sample 268108 | NCBI WGS metagenome assembly ADJT01 (sample SAMN00007487, study PRJNA43253) | human gut metagenome | isolation source: feces sample TS29
CTTGCAAAGAGTCATCGAAATTGTTCTGCATGTCAACAGTCTCTTTCTCAAGGTCTGTCATCATGTCTTCACCAATTTTTCGCAAACGACACTCTGTATAACGCATGGCAGCAGCACTGTCACCGTCTACTGAACCGTAGTTACCTTGTCCATCTACCAACATGTAACGCATTGCCCAAGGCTGAGCCATACGTACAAGAGCTCCGTAAACGGACGAGTCGCCATGAGGGTGATATTTACCTAATACTTCACCTACAACTCTGGCTGATTTTTTATAAGGTTTGTCGGAGGTATTTCCTAATCCCATCATTCCGAAAAGAATTCTTCGGTGAACGGGTTTAAAACCATCTCTAACATCCGGAAGGGCACGTGAAACAATGACCGACATAGAGTAGTCAATGTACGATGACTTCATTTCCTCCTCGATGTTAATCTTTATAATTCTGTCTTGTTCAAGCATTTAAAAAGATTATTAATTATACATTTTCGGGTTCGTGAAAAACCACGCTAAAGTACTGCTTTTTTACGATATACAAAAGTTTTCCTCCATAAACTTTGTTGCCTGCAACATAAATATGGAAGTACTCCCTCCATTCCTCACCAAATTGCTATTAATATATAAGGTATAAAGTGGAAAAACAGATTTGAAATTTATGGCACGGGATTTGTATACTATTAAATCAGTTAAATATGATACGCTGAATTAATAAATGCGTATCTTTGTCGTGGATAACCTTTTTAATTGAGGAGAATTATAAAATATGAACAATCAATTTTCACAAAGAGTTTCAGACATAATTACTTATAGCAAGGAAGAAGCCAATCGATTGAGAAATCGCTATATTGGTCCGGAACACCTTCTGCTCGGCATGCTGCGTGATGGCGGAGGAAAAGCTATTGAAATATTGTTGAAACTTGATATAGATTTAAAACGAGTAAAAAGTCGTCTGGAGGGTTTCCTAAAGGATGCCGAGGACGATACTCTCTTGCCGGACGCTGAAGTGCCCTTGTCCCCGATGACGGCTAAGATATTGAAGATGTGTATGCTTGAAGCGCGTTTGCTGAAAAGTGCAACTGCCGATACGGAACATGTATTGCTGGCTATCTTGAAAGATGGCGACAATCTTGCTGCAACTGTTTTGGAAGAACACCGGGTGGATTATCAGGCTGTATTTGAACAGCTTTCGATGAAATCGACCAATCCGAATGCGGGAATGGGATTCACCGAGGATGATGAAGAGGATGAAGAAGATATGAATATGTCCCGCTCCTCCCGTACTGGGGGAGCTGGTTCGGCTTCGGCTGCACAGGCTGCATCCAGAAAGCCGTCCAATGATACTCCTGTGCTGGACAATTTCGGCGTAGACATGACGCGGGCTGCCGAAGAAGGCAAGCTGGACCCGGTTGTGGGTCGCGAACGCGAGATTGAACGTCTGGCGCAAATCTTGAGCCGCCGTAAGAAGAACAATCCGGTGCTTATCGGTGAACCTGGAGTCGGAAAATCTGCCATCGTAGAGGGTTTGGCATTGCGTATTGTGCAAAAGAAAGTTTCGCGCATTTTGTTTGAAAAGCGCGTGGTGATGCTTGATATGGCCTCTGTGGTGGCGGGAACAAAATACCGTGGTCAGTTTGAGGAACGTATCCGCTCTATCATCAACGAGTTGCAGAAAAATCCGAATGTCATCCTTTTCATCGATGAAATCCATACGATTGTAGGTGCCGGTGCTGCTGCCGGTTCCATGGATGCTGCCAATATGCTGAAACCAGCTTTAGCGCGTGGTGAAATCCAGTGTATTGGAGCTACCACTCTCGATGAATACAGAAAGAATATCGAGAAAGACGGTGCTTTGGAACGTCGTTTCCAAAAGGTGATTGTAGAGCCTACCACAGCTGAAGAAACGCTTCAGATATTGAAGAATATCAAGGAGAAGTATGAAGACCATCATAACGTGAGCTACACGGATGAAGCCCTGGAAGCATGTGTCAAGTTGTCAGCACGCTATATAACCGACCGCAACTTCCCGGATAAAGCTATTGATGCTTTGGACGAGGCGGGTTCGCGTGTGCATTTGACGAATATTAATGTTCCGAAAGAAATTGAGGAACAGGAAAAGCTGATTGAAGAGGCACGTAGCCTGAAGGCTGAAGCTGTAAAGTCACAGAATTTTGAGCTGGCTGCCAGCTACCGCGACCGTGAGAAGGAACTTTCTGTCCGCTTGGAGGAGATGAAGGTTGAGTGGGAAGCCCGTTTGAAGGATGACCGCCAAACGGTAGGTGAAGAGGAAATAGCCAATGTTATTTCAATGATGTCCGGTGTACCCGTACAGCGCATGGCGCAGGCAGAAGGACTTAAACTGGCCGGAATGAAGGAAGAACTACAGGCGAAGGTGATAGCTCAAGATGCTGCGATAGAGAAACTTACCAAAGCAATCTTGCGTAGCCGTGTAGGGTTGAAAGACCCGAACCATCCCATCGGAACCTTTATGTTCCTTGGCCCTACTGGTGTGGGTAAGACGCATTTGGCAAAGCAATTGGCAAAATATATGTTTGGCTCTGCCGATGCCTTGATACGTATCGATATGAGCGAGTATATGGAGAAATACACCGTATCTCGTATGATTGGTGCCGCTCCGGGATATGTGGGCTATGAGGAAGGCGGCCAGTTGACTGAAAAGGTGCGTCGCAAGCCGTATTCCATTGTCTTGCTGGATGAGATTGAGAAAGCCCATCCGGACGTGTTCAACATCTTGCTCCAGGTACTGGATGAAGGTCGTTTGACTGACAATTATGGCAGAACCATCGATTTCAAGAATACGGTTATCATTATGACCTCCAATATCGGTACGCGGCAGTTGAAGGAATTTGGCCGTGGCGTAGGTTTTGCGGCGCAAAACCGCACGGATGACAATGAACATTCGCGCAGCGTGATACAAAAGGCTCTGAACAAGACCTTTGCTCCCGAATTCTTGAATCGTTTGGATGAAATCATTACTTTCGACCAGCTCTCTTTGGAGGCCATCACAAAGATTGTGGACATTGAGCTGAAAGGTTTGTACGAACGGGTTGAAGCAATTGGTTACAAGCTGGTTGTGGAGGATGATGCAAAGACATTCCTTGCTTCGAAAGGGTACGATGTACAGTTTGGTGCGCGCCCATTGAAGCGCGCCATTCAGAACCACTTGGAGGATGGACTTTCCGAGCTGATAGTGGCGGAGGAGTTACAGCCGGGTGATACGGTAAACGTATCAGTAGACAAAGAAAAAGACGAGCTGAGCATCAGGAAGGCATAAGCTGTTCTTTATAAAAACCGTCAAAATGTCAGTCCTTATGGGCTGGCATTTTTTTTGTGCTATATCTGCCGGAATAATTAAAAATATAAATCTAAAAAATATAAATGTAGTATGCAAAAAGGTAATATTGGGGTAACTACTGAGAATATCTTCCCCGTCATTAAAAAGTTCTTGTATAGTGATCATGAAATTTTTCTCCGTGAGTTGGTTTCTAACGCGGTTGATGCTACACAGAAGCTGAAAACACTCTCCTCTATCGGTGAGTTCAAGGGTGAAGTTGGCGATTTAACCGTACATGTCTCGCTGGGAAAAGATACCATTACGGTGTCCGACCATGGTATAGGTCTTACGGCTGAAGAAATAGACAAGTATATTAACCAGATAGCTTTCTCTGGCGCCAATGACTTCCTTGAGAAATATAAAAACGATGCCAACGCCATCATCGGCCATTTTGGATTGGGTTTCTATTCGGCTTTTATGGTTGCCAAGAAAGTCGAAATCATCACTAAATCCTATCGGGAAGGCGCCCAGGCTGTAAAGTGGACATGCGATGGCAGTCCGGAGTTTACGATTGAAGACACTGATAAGGCAGAACGTGGTACGGATATCGTTCTTTACATAGACGATGACTGCAAGGAATTCCTTGAAGAAGCGCGCATTTCCTCTTTGTTGAAGAAGTATTGCAGCTTCCTCCCTATCCCGGTTGCATTCGGCAAGAAGAAAGAATGGAAAGACGGCAAGCAGGTTGAAACTGCCGAGGATAATATCATCAATGATTCCAACCCGTTGTGGACGCTGAAACCCAGCGAATTGAAAGATGAAGATTATAAGAAGTTCTACCGTGACCTTTATCCTATGTCCGACGAACCTTTATTCTGGATTCATCTGAATGTGGATTATCCGTTCCACCTTACCGGTATTCTGTACTTCCCCAAAGTGAAGAGCAACATCGAGTTGAACAAGAATAAGATTCAGCTCTATTGCAACCAGGTATATGTGACGGATTCGGTGGAAGGTATTGTTCCCGACTTCTTGACCCTGCTGCATGGTGTGCTCGATTCACCGGACATTCCATTGAACGTTTCCCGTTCTTATTTGCAGAGCGATGCCAACGTGAAGAAGATTTCTACATATATCACGAAGAAGGTGTCAGACCGTTTGCAGTCTATCTTCAAGAATGACCGTAAACAGTTTGAGGAAAAGTGGAATGACTTGAAAATCTTCATCAACTACGGAATGCTTACGCAGGAAGATTTCTATGATAGAGCCAAGGATTTTGCCCTTTTCACCGATACAGACAGCAAATATTATACTTTCGAAGAGTATAAGACGTTGATTAAAGATAACCAGACGGATAAGGATGGAAATCTGATTTATCTGTATGCCAACAATAAAGATGAACAATACAGCTACATAGAGGCCGCTACGAATAAAGGATACAATGTGCTGTTGATGGATGGACAGCTGGACATTGCGGTGGTGAGCATGTTGGAACAGAAGTTCGAAAAGGTTCGCTTCACTCGTGTAGACAGCGATATTATTGATAATCTGATTGTCAAGGAAGACAAGAAGAATGAAGCGTTGGAAACCGGCAAGCAGGAAGTTCTTTCTTCCATCTTCAAGAGCCAGTTGCCCAAGATGGATAAGACGGAGTTCAACATCACGGCGCAGGCTTTGGGCGAAAATGCCACTCCTATCATGATAACTCAGAGCGAGTACATGCGCCGTATGAAGGAAATGGCGAATATCCAGGCTGGAATGAGCTTCTATGGCGAAATGCCGGATATGTTTAACCTGGTATTGAATTCAGACCATAAGCTGGTAAAAGAAGTTCTGGCAGATGAAGATAAGGAATGTGCTGCTGCCGTTGCTCCGGTTCAGGCAGAGATGGATGAAGTGAACAAGCAGCGTACTGACCTGAAAAAGAAGCAGGAAGGCAAGAAAGATGAGGATATACCGACTGCCGAAAAGGATAAAGTGAATGAGCTGGATAAGAAGTGGGACGAACTGAAAACACAGAAAGAAGGCATCTTCGCCGATTATGCTGCCAAGAATAAGGTTGTCCGTCAACTGATAGATTTGGCACTGCTGCAGAATGGTATGTTGAAAGGTGAAGCTTTGAACAACTTTGTCAAGAGAAGCATTGACCTGATAAAATAAGCCCCTTTAAATTTGCATTTAATATATGCAAGGGTATTGTGATTCTTCAGAGTCGCAATACCCTTTTTTTATTCATTTTCACCAATCAAGGTGTGATTTTCTTCGTTGAATACGGCATTTTTGGAAACTATTGTTTATATTTGGGGCAATGAACATTTATCTTACTCGGAATCGCATAGTTATGAAAAGAGTTTTATTGTTTTTTCGTTTCTTCTATGTACCCTTATTTTACAAGCCCAGAAAGTGGGACTTGTATTGAGTGGCGGTGGAGCAAAAGGCATGACTCATATAGGCATTATCCGGGCTTTGGAAGAGAATAATATCCCCATTGATTATATAACCGGAACCTCTATGGGAGCTATCATCGGTTCTCTGTATGCTATGGGGTATTCCCCGGACGATATGGAGGCGCTGTTGCGCTCTCCCGACTTTAAGCGTTGGTATTCGGGCAAAGTGGAGCCTAAATACGAGTATTATTTTAAGAAGAATCGTCCTTCACCGGAATTTTTTAATATCCGTTTTGCTTTTAGGGACTCGCTGCATATGAAGCCCCAGATACTTCCCACAAGCATGGTCAACCCCATACAGATGAACCTGGTATTTGTGGAATTGTTTGCACGTGCTACGGCTGCATGTGGCGGTAATTTCAACAAACTGTTTGTTCCTTTTCGCTGTATAGCATCCGATGTGTACAATAAAAAGCCATTGGTATTGAGTAAAGGGGATTTGGGAGATGCGGTACGTGCTTCCATGAGCTTTCCATTTGTCTTCAAACCGATAGAAATAGACAGTACGCTTGCTTATGATGGCGGCATTTACAATAATTTCCCTACGGATGTGATGCGGGAGGATTTTCATCCGGATGTCATTATTGGCAGTGTGGTAGCGGCCAATCCCGGTAAGCCGAAGGAGAATGACCTGATGAGCCAATTGGAGAATATGATTATGCAGAAGACCGATTACTCCATTCCGGACTCGTTGGGCATAGTCATGACCTTCAAGTACGATGATGTCAACCTGCTGGATTTTGACCGTCTGCAGGAATTGCACGATATAGGCTACAACCGTACTCTTAATATGATGGATTCCATCAAAAGCCGTGTTCACCGTAGGGTGAATGCTGATAATGTGCGTTTGAGGCGCCTTGTCTTCCGGAGTAACCTGCCTCAATTCCGTTTTCGGGATATTATTATTGAAGGGGCGAATGCCCAACAGCAAGCCTACATCAAAAAAGAGTTCCATGATGAAGAGCATGAAGTCTTTACTTATGAAGACTTGAAGCGCGGGTATTTTCGTTTGCTGGCAGATAATATGATTTCGGAAATAGTTCCTCATGCTGTGTATGATTCGGAATCCGATTTGTATGAGCTGCATTTGAAGGTGAAGATGGAGGATAATTTTTCCGTGCGTCTGGGGGGCAGTGTCTCTACCACGAGCTCAAATCAAATCTATTTGGGAATAGGATATCAGAACTTGAATTATTATTCCAAGGAAATCACTTTTGACGGTCAGTTGGGTAAGATTTATAATAATGCCCAGTTGATGGGTAAGATTGATTTGCCTACCAACATACCTACGTCCTTTCGTTTTATTGCTTCAATCAGTACCTTCGATTACTACAAGAAGGACAAGCTGTTTTCCAGGAATGACAAACCTTCATTCAATTCAAAGGACGAACGTTTTGTGAAGTTGATGGTTGCCTTGCCGTTTTTGGCCAATAAGCGTGCGGAGTTCAGTCTGGGATATGGCCAACTGGAAGATAACTACTTTCAATCCAGTGTAATAGATTTCGATAAGGACCGTTCGGACAGAAGTACCTACAAACTTTTGGGAGGTTCCATCGGTTTCTATGGGAGTACCCTGAATACGCGGCAATACGCGACAAAAGGCTATCTGGAGAAACTGATAGCCCAGGTATTTACCGGGAGGGAAAGATTTGAACCGGGGAATCCGCAAGAAGGGTACAGTCCTTCTCCGCAAGAGCGGCAATCATGGTTACAAATCTCTTATATGAAAGAGGCATATCACACTATGGGGCCGAAATTCACCCTGGGATGGATGGCAGAAGCACTATATTCATCGAAGAATTTCTCTGAGAATTATACGGCAACCATGATGCAGGCAGGAGAATTTGCACCGACTCCGCATAGTAAACTGATGTACAATGAAGCTTTTCGTGCCAACCAGTATGTGGCTGCCGGTATCAAACCCATATATGTTTTGAACGACATGTTCCAGTTCCGGACAGAATTTTATGGCTTTACACCGATTTTTCCGTATAAAAAAGAATGCATTGAATAAAGCATATTATGGAAAAGCATTCTCCCGCTTTGAGTATATGGGAGAAGTTTCTGTTATTTGTCATTTGCCCCTTCGGAGCCATCTCTGCTTATGTAAATCATTATAGCTCACCGAGAAGGGAGTGGAATGTGGGGATGACCATCGGCTGGCAGTTGTTTAATTATCGCTTTGTCGAATAAATTTCTTCAAAAAAAGTTTGTATATCGTTTGCTAATTCGGAAAAAGTACGTATCTTTGCACCCGTTAAACAAAGAGGCCGCGTAGCTCAACTGAATAGAGTAGCTGACTACGGATCAGCCGGTTACAGGTTTGAATCCTGTCGCGGTCACAAGTTTTCATAATTTTTTTAAGGGTCGCGTAGCTCAACTGAATAGAGTAGCTGACTACGGATCAGCCGGTTACAGGTTTGAATCCTGTCGCGATCACAAAGAACCTCCGCAAGAAAACTTGCGGAGGTTCTTTGTTTTTACAGCAATGGCATATAGTTGATGTTCTCCCCTTGTATGGCACTGGCGCGTGTTCTCCATAATGAAACAAACTGTTTCCCTTAACTAAACACTTTGTTTCATTATGGAGAACACTTTGTTTCCCTTGACAGAACACTTTGTTCCATCATATAAAAACAAAGTGTTTTTCTCTGCTGAAACAAAGTGTTCAGTGTTGTGAACTAATAGATTAGCTGAAATAATAGTCTTGTCTTGATTGAGCTAGAGATGTCTTTTTCTCGATTTAACCAGATGTCTTTTTGCTTTATAACGTAATCAGTAGACTGTTTTGGGATTATTGTACTGATAAATATAGTCACATAGGAAAAAAAGAAGGAGTTAATTCCGTGTTTCCACAAAATTAACTCCTTGCATATCTGATATTAATATGTTGTATACTGGAAATTAATATCCTATAGGGGCGGTATAAGACCTTAGCATTTGATGTTCAATTCATCCAGAATCTTGCGCATGGCTTCGAAAGTAGTGATTCTGGTCGGCACCAATGGCAGGCGGAGCTTGTTCTCAATCATTCCCATTACATTCAGCATGGCTTTTACTCCGGCAGGGTTGCCGTCTACAAACAGAAGCTTGAATAATTCGGCAAATTTGTGGTGAATGGTCAATGCATTGGCATAGTCCCCTTGCAGTGCCAGACGTACCATACGGCTGAACTCACGTGGGAACGCGTTTCCGATGACCGAGATAATGCCGACGGCCCCCAGGGTAATCAGAGGGAAGGTGATGCCGTCATCGCCCGAAATAACGTCGAAATTGGCCGGTTTGTTTTTGATGATGTCGTCCATCTGCGTGATGTCGCCCGAAGCTTCTTTGACGGCTATCACATTCTTGAAATCACGTGCAATGCGCAGGGTTGTTTCTGCCTTCATGTTCACGCCGGTACGACCGGGGACATTATAAAGCACAATCGGCAAATCCGTTGCTTCAGAAATGGCCTTATAATGCTGATATATACCTTCTTGCGATGGCTTGTTGTAATATGGAACGACGGATAGAATGGCATCTACTCCGGTGAAATCGTCATTTTTCAGTGTTTCCACTATGGCCCGGGTGTTGTTTCCACCTACGCCCAGCAGGATAGGAATTCTTCCGTTCACTCGCTCGATGACCATTTTCTTGATTTTCTTTTTCTCTTCTTCAGTCAGAGTCGGAGTTTCTGCCGTGGTGCCGAGCACACATAAAAAGTCGGTATTGTTTTGAAGTTGATAGTCTACCAAACGCATCAACGCATCGTAATCAACGCTTTCATCCTCTTTAAATGGAGTAATCAGCGCTACCCCCATTCCTTTCAATCTTGTCTGTATCATGAGTATTATAAAGTAATCTCTAATTAAATGACTCGCAAAAGTACGAATTTTTTCGATTTACCCTACAAATATAAGCCATAAAAAAGCTTTTTGTGGAAATTTGTTAGGATAGCAATGCCAAAAACTCATCTTCGCTCATAATCTTTACTCCCAGTTTCTGCGCTTTCTCCAGTTTGGCAGGTCCCATATTTTCTCCGGCCAGGATAAAGCTGGTTTTGGAGGAGATACTGCCGACGTTTTTCCCACCGTTCTTTTCAATCATCTCTTTGTATTCGTCCCGTGAGTGGTGGGTGAATACGCCGCTGATGACGATGGACTGGCCCGCCAGTTTGTCGGTGTATCCGCTGAGGTCTTCTTCCGTCCGGTGGAGTTGCAGGCCGTTCGATTTCAGCCGTTCCACCAGCTCTCTGTTGGCAGGATTGGAGAAGTAAGTTATAATGCTCTGCGCTATTTTTTCACCGATTTCATCGATGTTTTTCAGCTTTTCGAGGTCTGCGTTTTCCAGCTCTTCGATGTCCGTAAAGGACTTGGCTATTTTCTTGGCAACCGTTTCTCCCACGAAGCGTATGCCCAGTGCAAAGAGCACTCTTTCGAATGGCACTTCTTTACTTGCCGCAATACCGTTGACTATGTTTTCTGCTGATTTTTCGCCCATCCGTTCCAGGTTCTTGATGTCGTCGGTTTTGAGCCGGTATAAATCTGCAGTATCCTTTATCAGCCCCAATCGGTAGAACATGTCTACGGTTTCAGGTCCCAGTCCGTCTATATTCATGGCTTTGCGGCTGATGAAATGCTCTATTTTCCCTTTAATCTGCGGAGGACAAGCGGTTTCATTGGGGCAATAGTGGGCTGCTTCTCCCTCATAACGTATCAGTTTGCTGCCGCATTCGGGACAATGGGTGATGAACTTCACTTTTTCACCGATAAGCATACTGCGGGCATCCTTATCGACACCGGTTATTTTGGGGATGATTTCACCGCCTTTTTCCACATATACCATGTCGCCTATGTGCAGGTCCAGTCCCTCGATAATATCTGCATTGTGCAGGGAGGCACGTTTCACAACGGTGCCGGACAGTTGTACGGGGTCCAGATTGGCAACCGGAGTCACTGCGCCAGTGCGTCCTACCTGGTAGGTGACCTTGTTCAAGCGTGTCAGTGCCCGTTCTGCCTGGAATTTGTATGCGATGGCCCACCGGGGGGACTTGGCTGTGAATCCCAAATTCTTTTGTTGTCTCAAGCTGTTGACTTTTAGCACAATACCATCAGTAGCCACCGGAAGGTTCTTACGCTCCGTGTCCCAATAATTGATGTATTCGAAGACTTCCTCCAGGCTGTGGGCTTTTCTGGTGTGCTCTGATGTTTTAAATCCCCAGCCGGCGGCGGCTTGCAGATTCTCGTAATGGCCGTCGCAGGGCAATTCCTCTCCCAATAGATAGTAGAGATAAGCATCCAGCTTTCTGGATGCTACGATGGCGGAATTCTGCAACTTCAAGGTACCGGAAGCAGCGTTGCGCGGATTGGCGAAAAGCGGTTCCTCACGTGCTTCCTTTTCCCGGTTCAGTTCTTCGAAAACCACCCAGGGCATCAGGATTTCCCCTCTGATTTCGAATGATTTAGGATAATCCCCATGGAGGACCAGTGGAATCGTTCGGATTGTCTTTACATTGTCCGTCACGTCATCGCCCTTTTCGCCGTCGCCACGGGTGACGGCACGCACCAGTTTGCCATCCTCGTAAGTCAGCGAGATGGAAGTACCGTCATACTTCAGCTCGCAGCAGATTTCAAAATCCTCATTCAACGCTTTCTTTACCCGTTCGTAGAAGTCGGTCACTTCACTTTCGGAATAAGTGTTTCCCAATGAAAGCATGGGATATTTGTGTGCCACTTGTGTGAAGTTCTTATTCAAATCACTTCCTACACGCATCGTGGGCGAATTATCATCTTGGTATTCAGGATGTTCTTTCTCTAAGTCTTGTAGCTCGCGCATCAGGTCGTCAAACTCCTTGTCGGATATTTCAGGAGCATTCAGCACATAATAATTGTAGTTGTGCTGGTGTAATTCCGCACGGAGCCGGTCTATTTTTTCTTTTACAGTCATAGGGTTTCCGGATTGTTTGAACGCAAAAATACGGGTTTCTCCCCGAATATTTGTACTTTTGCAGCTTGAAATAGCTAAAATAAAGTTATATGCGTATTGACATTATCACAGTTTTGCCGGAGATGATTGAGGGATTCTTCAACTGTTCCATTATGAAACGTGCTCAAAATAAAGGGCTTGCAGAGATACATATCTATAATCTTCGTGATTATACGGAAGATAAGTACCGTCGTGTAGACGATTATCCGTTTGGCGGCTTTGCCGGAATGGTCATGAAGATAGAGCCGATAGAGCGGTGTATCAACGCCTTGAAGGCCGAGCGGGATTACGACGAGGTTATCTTTACGACCCCCGATGGTGAGCAGTTCAATCAGCCGATGGCAAATACTCTTTCCCTTGCCCAGAATCTCATCATTCTCTGCGGGCATTTTAAAGGGATAGATTACCGGATTCGCGAGCATCTCATCACCAAGGAAATCAGTATCGGCGACTATGTGTTGACTGGTGGAGAACTGGCGGCGGCTGTCATGGCAGATGCCATCGTCCGTATCATTCCGGGAGTGATTTCCGATGAGCAGTCTGCACTTTCAGATTCTTTTCAGGACAATCTGCTGGCCGCACCGGTCTATACACGTCCCGCTGATTACAATGGATGGAAGGTTCCGGATATTTTACTCTCCGGACATGAGGCCAAGATTAAGGAATGGGAGCTGCAACAGTCGTTGGAAAGGACCCGTAGATTGCGTCCGGATTTGTTGGGAGAGTAAGTTTACTGATGTAAATAAAAAGAAAAAGGACATTCGTCAATGAATGTCCTTTTTTATGAATATATATTGCGAATGGCAATCTCTTGTTATTCTTTATACCTCGAGTGCACCAATAATATCCTTTATAGACTGATAACCGTGTCTGTCAAGATAGTCATTTATTCCTTCTACCACTTTCACTGTAACCGCCGGATCAATGAAGTTTGCCGTACCAATCTGGATGGCAGAGGCACCTGCAAGCATGAATTCCACAGCATCTTTCCAGTTCATGATACCTCCCAAGCCTATGACGGGGATTTTTACCGCTTTGGCTACTTGCCATACCATACGTAAGGCAATGGGTTTCACGGCCGCACCGGACATGCCACCGGTTACAGTGGAGAGTATCGGACGCCTGCGTTCCGCGTCTATAGCCATTCCCAGCAGGGTATTGATGAGGGAAACACTGTCTGCACCGCCATTTTCGGCTGCGCGGGCTATTTCAGTGATGTCGGTAACGTTCGGGGAGAGCTTTACGATAAGTGTCTTTTTGTAAACTGAGCGCACGGCTTT
>ADJT01008893.1_pt1 | contig 12832 bp, 8 predicted proteins | sample 268108 | NCBI WGS metagenome assembly ADJT01 (sample SAMN00007487, study PRJNA43253) | human gut metagenome | isolation source: feces sample TS29
AGAAACGCGGGTAGGAGCTTTGTTTTGCTGAATTTACTTTAAATTACTCTTTGGAGATGTCGGTGCCGAAGTATTTTTCGGAGAGAGCGGTAAGGGTGCCGTCCTCACTCATTTCCTTCAGCGCGTCGTTAACGGCTGCGAGCAGCGTTGCGGTGTCGTCGCCCTTACGGATCGGAATGGCACCTTTTCGACTTCATCGGAGAACGTAGCAATCTTGATGTTCGCTTCCGGGTGCTCCTTTACGTAGTCTGCGAATACGACTTCTGCATTCAGCGTGGCATCGATACGGCCGGAGAGCAGGAGCTCGATGGTCTGGTTGAGGTCGTCCACGCCCGTAACCGTTGCGCCGTGGGCTTCTGCCTGCGTTGCGTAGGTGCTGGAAATGGTGTTGGCGGTCGTTTTGCCCTCGAGATCTTCCATGGAGTTGATCTCATCGTAATCGCCGCGCACGATAACAGCGGTGCGGTTATATGCATACGGGGTAGAGAAGTTGTACTTTTCCGCGCGCTCTTCCGTGACGCCTACGCCGTTGACCATGATGTCATAACGGCCGTCATCAAGACCGGCAAGCAGGCCGTCCCACTCGCCCTCGACAAAGTTGACCTCTACGCCGAGCTTTTTCTGCGATGTTCTGCGCAACTTCTACGTCATAGCCGACAAGGTTATCATCGGCATCGTGGTATGTCCACGGCGCCCAAGTGCCTTCCATCGCGACCGTGATGGTGCCCTTTTCCTTGATCTGCGCGAGCAGGTCGTTTTCTTCCGCTGCGGAAGACTCGCTTTCTGCTTCGCTCGATGCAGAGGAAGCATCGCTGCTGCTTGCCGCACCGGACGTTGTGCCGCCCGAGGAGCAACCCGTAAGCACGACTGCCGTGAGCATCAGCACAGCCATAAGTAAAGAAAGTGTTCTTTTCATGTTCTCTTACTCCTTTGCTTAAGTAGGATAAATATGGATAACGGACTGACAAAAATCAATCCATGTCTCCCTGAATGGTGCGCAGGAACGCTTTTGTGCGTTCCTCCTTCGGGTTCTCGAAAAATTCTTTCGAGGAGCCTTGCTCGACGATAACGCCGTCTTCCATGAAGATGACCTTGTTTGAGACCGTGCGGGCAAAGCCCATTTCATGTGTGACGACGAGCATCGTCATGCCCTCATTTGCAAGGTCGCGCATGACGGAAAGCACTTCGCCGGTGAGCTCCGGGTCAAGCGCGCTCGTCGGCTCGTCGAAGAAGATAATCTCCGGGTTTGTCGCAATGGCGCGGGCAATGGCAACGCGCTGCTGTTGGCCGCCGGAAAGCTGCGAGGGGTAATAATCATAACGGTCGGAAAGGCCGACCTTGTCGAGCGCTTTTTTGCCGATCTCAACGGCTTTCGCCTTGTGCATTTTGCGGGCGACGATGAGACCCTCTGTGACGTTCTGCAGCGCTGTTTTGTTCAAAAACAGATTGTAGTTTTGGAACACGAACGCCGTTTTGCGGCGCAGGCGCGCAATCTCTTTTTTGGTGATCTTATCGAATTCGAATTTTTCGTTATCAAAAATCAAGGTGCCGCTGTCGGCTTTTTCGAGGAAGTTTATGCAGCGCAGGAGGGTTGTTTTACCGGAGCCGGACGGGCCGATGATGGCGACCACATCGCCCTGCTCCACGTCGAGATCGACACCGCGCAGCACATGCAGCTCGCCGAAGGATTTTTTAATGTCCAGAATTTGCAGCATAACTCAGCCCTCCTTGTGTCCGTAAGACGCGAGCTTCTTTTCGCCAAAGCGCTGCACCCAAGTGAGCACCGTGGAGAAAATGAGGTATATAAGGCCGACCTCAAGGTATAAAAGCAGCGGCTCATACGTGCGCGCCACGATGCGCTGTGTGACCATGAACATTTCCGTTACGGTGATGTTCGCCGCAAGGGAGGTGTCCTTGACCATGGAGATGAGCGAGTTGGAAAGCGGCGGGAACGCCGTGCGCATGGCCTGCGGCAGCACGATGCGGAAAATGGTCTGGAGGTAGGTAAGCCCCACGCACTGACCGGCTTCAAGCTGACCCTTCGGCACGGATTCAAGCGCAGCGCGGATGGTCTCGGCACAATACGCGCCCTCATTCAGGGAGAACACGATGACTGCCGCCGGAAACGGATCGAGCAAAATGCCGATGCGGGAAAGGCCGAAGAACACAACGAACAACTGCACAAGCAGCGGTGTGCCGCGGAAGATCCAAATGTAAAAACGCGCAATCTGCTTTAAAACCTTCACGTTTGCGAACTGCACCAACGCCATAATGACCGCGATAATGAGTGCAAAGGTGAACGAAATGACAGTGAGCGGAATGGTGACCGTCAGGCCGGGGATGAGAATTTTCGGAAAGGAGTCTATAAAGAGCTCCCATAAACGTCCGCTGAACATAGCTTTTGTTCTTCCCTCTTTCTGAAAACGAATATCAATACAAATATACGCCCTGTACTTTACTTGAAGTTTAGTATACCCGTGATGGGTTAAAATGTCAAATACTTATAATGGATTGAACCACATGCTTTTCGGGCATAGTATACCTTTTTCGTATGGTTTCAAATGCAACTGAAAAAACCGGGTCTCCCAAACGGCGAGCAAAGCGACCGTTAGAAAGGCACACATGCAAAAAGGGACAGCACAGCGCTGTCCCTTTTCGAGTATTCAACTTTTGAATTTAAATCGGTTTAAAACTCACACCGTGTAAAAACGGAACCACTTTAAGGACGTCTGCTTTGTGAAGACGATGCGCAGCTCGGTGAGTCCGGCTTCGGCGGCGACATCGCACGTAAACGATGTGAACTTTGTGAGGCTTCCGGTGCCTGTGCCGCCCGCTTTGCCGAGAACTTTTCCGGTCTTGTTATCCGCAAGGAGGATCTCCACGTCACCGGAGGGCGCGCTCATGGCGCACTCGAACGCGTTGCAGCCGGTGAGATCCATGTTCTTATATACGAGGAAGCTGCGGAAATCCTTCGCTTCCACATACGTTTCGCCGTCGCGCTTATCCGTGAGGAACGTGACACCGCTGTAATCATCGGCATCGATGGCTTCCTGCTTGAAGAAGCCCGGTCGACCCGGGAACGCTTCGCCTGCAATCTCCACGTCGGCGGTAAGGCGAATATCGTCGCTCGCCGCGCCGACTTCCATTTTGTACACGCCGCTTTCGACCGTGTAGATCTTTCTGCCGTTGCACCAAATGGCAAGGTCGTCGATCTTGAAATTCAGCGTAACGGTGACGGTCTCGCCCGCCTTGATGTGCACGCGCTTGAAGGCTTTGAGTGCATGGATGGGACGCACACGCAGGGAGCCCGGCAGGCTCATGTAAAGCTGCACCACTTCGTCGCCGTCAAGAGCGCCGGTGTTCTGCACGTTTACAGTCGCGATGACTTCGCCGTTTTCCTGCTTAACGGTCAGATTGCTGTATGCAAAAGTCGTATAGCTGAGGCCGTAGCCGAACGCGTAGAGCGGCTTGCCCCTAAAATAGAGGTACGTCACATGGTTTTTCGCGATGTCGTAATCGTCAAGCGCGGGGAGATCACGAACAGAACGATACCACGTGGTCGGGGTGCGGCCGGCGGGATTGTTTTCGCCGAAGACGGTCGCGGCAGCAACATGGCCGAGGCACGGGCCGAGGTGCGTGGAGCACAGCACGGCTTTGGCGGTGTCCTTCTCCTTGTTGATGGCGAACGGATAGCCCGTGACGAGGTACAGTAAGGTACTCTCGTTTGCGGCTGCTGCGGCGTTCAGGAGCGCGGTCTGGGCTTTCGGCAGGCGGATATCCGGACGGTCATACTCCTCACGCGCGTTGATGAGCGGCTGGTTACCTGCGCAGACGATGACGTGGTCGGCGCGTTGCGCGAGCTCTGCCACACGCTCTACGCCGGAGGAGACGACTTCCAGTGTAAACTGCTTGCAGGGGCAATCGCCGGAGACGACCTTTGCAAGGAGCTTATTTTCGTCGTTTACGGCCACAGCGCGGTGCTGCCAGGTATCGAGGTACAAAACGCCGTCTTCTTCCTTGGCATACAGCAGTTCTTTCACGAACCAGCCGAATACCACGTCTGCCGTACAGTTCATGCCGGGGTCGATGGTGACGGCGTTTTTGTCCTGCGGGGTCTCGTCGAAGAAATTTTTGTCCTCGGTGAGGTACTTGCCGGTGCGCACGCTGCGCAGCGTCCATGCGCCGAAGTCCCAATCCGCGCGCTCAAAGAGGTCGGCGGTGTTCTCGTCGGCATCGGCATATACCGCGCCGTTTTCGGCGATGCGCAGGTACTTGCCGGTTTTTTCGGAGCGGATACGCACGCGGTCAAAGCCTTCATCGAACAGTACGCGGTCTTCGCCGAGCTTTTCTCTGAAGCCCTTGACGACCGGCGTTTGGTTCGGTGCATAGCCGCAGTACCAGCAGGTGTAGTTTTCATTTGCGAGCGGGCCCACGACCGCGACGGTGCACTTGCCGTCATCCTTTAACGGCAGCATGCCGCGACTTTCAAGCAGGATGACGGACTCCTTTGCCGCTTTTACGGCGAGCGCCTTGTGCGCGGGGCTTGCGAGCTTTGCGGGGTCAATGTGCGCATAGGGGTGGTCTTCATCGAAATCGCCGAGCTTAAAGCGCATCAATAACGTGGAATACACGGCTTTATCGAGGTTTTCCTCGGTGAGGTAGCCTTTTTCGAGCGCTTCGCGCACGGCAGGGTCAACCATGGAGCGGCTGTCGAGCATCATATCCGCGCCGACACCGAGGATGTCGCCCATAGACTGCGCGTGGTTTTCATACGTACGGTGCGCGGCGACGTTCTGGCCGAAATCGCCGCCGTCACTGACAGCGAACGTCATGCCCCACTCTTTTTTACAGATTTCCGAAACGTCCGGGTTGTTGACGCCCTCTACGCCGTTGATGCAGTTGTACGCCGTCATAAGGCCCGGCGCGCGGCCTTCGCGCACGGCGGGCTCAAACGCTTTTAAGTAATACTCGTGCTTTAAGCGCGGGGTGATGTTCGCGTTCGTCGTCTGGCGCTCGTTTTCGTAGTTGTTGGCGTAGAAATGCTTGAGCAAAGGCGCGGTCTTCAAATATTTCTCGTCCTTGCCCGTAAGGCCGCGGCAGTAGGCGGCGCTCATTTTACCCGTAAGGCACGGGTCTTCGCCATAGGCTTCTTCGTTTCTGCCCCAGCGCGGGTCGCGCTCCATATCGATGGTGGGTCCGAAAAGCTCCAGAGAGGACGGCCTTTCTTCCATATCGTGCGTGATGCGCGTTTCGTCGCCTGCCATGTCGCCAAGCTGCTCCATGAGGGCATCGTCGAACATGGCCGCCATGCCCCACGGCTGCGGCAGAATGGTGGTCTCGCGCTTTTGGTCGCGGTTTACAACGCCGCGCGCGATCTCGGTGCCGATATGCGTCTTTTGAATGCCGAGGCGCGGAATAGCATCGAGCTGCGACGTGATCATGCCGACCTTTTCTTCGCGCGTTAAGCGGGAGAGCAGGTCTTTTGCGCGCTCTTCAAACGGCAGGGTGTTATCTTGAAAACGGTATTTCATGCGAAACTCCTTTCAAAACTCATTATTTTATAGAAAGCATGCCGCACAAAGCGGGGCTCTATGCGGCAGCATTTCAGTACGTATCAGAACCAGGAATCCGTATAGCTGGCTTTTTTCGTTTCTTCGCTCGGGGCGGGTGCGGCAACGTGCAGCACAGGCGTTTCCGTGCAGTTTTCCACACGGAGCGTCTTCGGCTCATTCGGGTAGAGCGTAACGTAGTTATCATCGTAATGCACACGGTCATCGCTCGTCATGAGGTACGCAAACGGCGTGTACACGCTCGCGCGGATCGTCACGAGCAGATCGTTGCCGTCCTGCTCCACCTTTTCCATCTTCGCGTCACTTTCCGGGAAGACGTAATCGCGGTAATACGCACGCAGGCTGTCGGCGGTGTCGAAGCCCTCGGCGCTTGCAAAGAAGAAGCCGTGCTTCAAATCATTGCAGACGGAAATGTGGAACTGCTGCATGGCGTGCGGAGCGACCTTGAGCGTCTTTGTGCAGAGGCTGTCCGTCTCGCCGGTGAAGGTCATATAGCCGCAGTGAATATCCGCCGTGAACGCTTCGGGCGTTTCGTTGATGACGGTCACTTCTGCGCCGCCCTCACACGCGCGGATGATGAGCTTTTTCGTTGCAAACGCGCGCTTTAAGAAATAGAACGAGATCTTTCTCGTCAGGTAATAATCGATGATCGTCCAACCTGTCTCCGGCCAACAATCGTTGTACATCCAGATGAGGTCGCCTGCGCCGTACGGCTTGCGGCGCATGGCTTCGGCAAGCTCGGCGTACAGAAGGCCCTGCATGATGCCGCTGTACAGCAGATAGCCGTGTTCATCGAGGGTTTTGAACTCCGTCAAATGGCGGTCAATCGCGCCGTCGATGTTGCTGCGCTTGCGGTCAAACTCGCCGTGGTGCTTCCAGATGGGGTTATCAAAGCGCATTTCGGTGCCGTCGAGGTAACGGCGAACGGTGCTTTCCATCTGTGCGCCGAAGAAGCCGTATTCACTGGAGAAGCGCGCCGGGATGCGGTCGAATGCCTCAAGCTCATAGACGAACTTGAACTTCGTTTTCGGGTGACGGCCGAAGAACGACCATGCGTGTACGTCGCCCTGTTCGCTCTCGTTGGCGCGGTCGCCGAAGTACGGCGAGGACGGCATATACGGAACGAGCGGGCTGTTGCGGTGCACGGCACGCGGCTGAATATAGTTGAATATTTTCTCGCCGTAGAAGCGCTCCGGCTTGATGGGCGCCGGGAACCAATCGGTGTAGGATTCCGCAATCTCGTTGTTGCCCGTCCAGATGGCCATGCAGGGATAATGTGCAAGGCGCTTTGTCTGGTACTCGGCTTCGCGCTCCGCCTCAAAGAGGAAATCGTTTTTGTGGTCGGGGTAGAACGCGCAGGCGTACATGAAGTCATGCATCAGCAAAATGCCGTACTCCGAGCAATATTCATAGAAGCAATCCGGCTCATACGTGCCGCCGCCCCACATGCGGAACATGGTGAAGTGCGCCGCCGCGCCCTCGCGCACGAGGGTCTCGTAGCTTTCCTTCGGGGTGCGCAGATAAAGGGAATCCGTCGGCACCCAGTTGCCGCCCTTGCAGAAGATGCGCACGCCGTTCACCTTAAAGAAGAAGTTGCGGCTGCCGTCTTCGAGCTTAGAGGTATCGAGCTCCAAGGTGCGAATGCCGATCTTCTTCGGCTGCATCTCGTGCAGGATGCCCTTTGTGACGCAGCAGGCTTTAAAGGTATAGAGGTTCTGCGCACCGTAGCCGTTCGGCCACCAGAGCTTCGCGTTTTTGATTGTGACGCGTTCCTCGGCGAAGTTCACGCCGCCGCCGAGCACGAGCGTTTTTTTGCCGGTGTAAACGGTTTTACCCTCAAATTCGAGCGTATAGGTAAGCTCGCACTCGGCGCTTGAGACCATGTCGGATTTTTCGATTTCGAAGTGGAACTCCACTTCGGCGTCATCGCCGTCGAGCTTTAACGTATCGACGCGGGACGCGATGACCTGCGCACCGCTGAACGCTTCAATCTCGATGGAGCGGCCGATGCCGCAGGTGGGCACGGGCTGGCACCAGTCCCAGCCGTAGGTAAACTGCGGCTTTCGGGTGTAGACACGCTGGTCACAGATGGCGTTTTCACTTGCGCAGTAGAACGAAACGGCGTCGCGCGGATAGTGCAGCTCCATGCCGGAAGTGAGGCGAATGACGAGCTGGTTTTTGCCGACGTGCAAAAAGCGCTTAATGTCTTCGCTGAACGCACAGAACGCGTTTTCGTGGTGCGCGGCAGGCATGCCGTTTACGATGATATCCGCGTTGAAGTCGAGCATTTCGATGTTGAGGCGCACGATGTCTTCGTTCAGCATCTCCTCTGTGACGTCAAAATCGCGGACGAGCCACCAGGAAAGATCCTTGATCCACTGGTTTTTCTTTGTGTTTTCCTTCAAAAAAGGTTCTTCTACGATGCCGTTTTCGATGAGGGCGGTGGTGACGTCGCCCGGCACGGTCATGGGGATAAAGCCGTATTTAGACGGGAACGCGTGATTCGATTTATCCGTCATCACGTGGAAATGCGGATTCGGCTCTTTAAAGAACTCTGCCCGTTCTTCTTCGGAAAGGTCTTCAAGCTTTAAGAACGCCGGCAGCGTTGCGCGCACGGGGGCTGCGTCCATTTTACGCAGCACTTCGTTGTAGCGCTCTGCCGTAACGTCCATAAATTCGCCGCGCAGCTTCCACGCGCCGGCAAGAGACAGTTTGCTCATTTTTTTACAACTCCTTCGGGGGATTTTCATAGGCGTATATTTGCCTTTCTTTGCATTGTAGCCGATGCAAAGCGAGAATTCAATAGCTTTTTGCAAATTTCATACAGAGAAAAAAACACACATTTTCTTGCAAACATGCACAGTTTTTTCGCGGCCTATTTTTGCATAAGAAACAAAATGGGAGAAGCCCGAAAGCTTCCCCCATCTGTATACATTTTAATCGAGATCAGATCAATCGATTACGCTTCGCCGTGAGCAGCGAGGTACTCTTCCATCTGAGCGCTGAGCGTTGCATAGTCCTCGTTTGCTTCAGCAAGAACGTCCTCGAGGCCGAGGCTGTTCAGCGTTGCAACATAGTTGTCCCAATCGTCGATGGATTCCTGACCGGCGATGACACCCCAGAGGTACTGATCCTTCTCAGCCTCGATGTCAGCGCTGCACTCCGTCCAGGACTCGAAGGAAGCCGGATCCTTCCACTCAACGAGGTGAGCAGCAGCATAGCGGCTGTTTTCGCCGGACTTTTTGAACAGAGCGGTCGTCTCCGGAGTATTGGAGATGTTGCACTCGTCCTTACGGTTCATGAGGTTATCGAACAGCTTGAGGCCGATATTCTTAGAGGTGTTTTCCTCGGAGTCCGGGCCAACGATAGCGACATACTGGCCGTTCTCGTCGTACTTGTAATCGGTGCCTTCGATACCAAAGCGGCGTGCGATGTAGTTATCGGAATCGCACATGTCGTCCCAAGTTGCATACAGTCTTTCCGGATCGGAAGCTGTGTTGGTGATTGCGAAATATGCCCAAGCAGCGCTTGTAGCCGGGTCTTCCTGCGGGTTGCCGTTGGAACCCTTGACCATGTCGATCGGTACCCACTTAGCATCCGGGTTGGAAGCATAGAAGGACATCATCGGAGCAGAGTCCGGGTTGTTCCATGCGCACCAGCTGTACGTTACGCCAAAGCCGCCGTTTGCCATCTGCTCGTCACGGTCGGTATCCTGCGTGATATTCGGGGTGATGTAGCCCTTTGCATACAGATCAGCAACGTCGCTAACCCAGTTCTTGGTGCCCTCGTTAGCCGGGCCGTAGGTGACAACGCCGTCGTCATCTACGCAGAAACGGCTGTAATGGGTCTGGTCATAGGACTGGATCCACGGCCAGAAGGAACGGAAGTCGTAACCGTCGCCGCCGAGGCCGTAGGTGTCGTTCTGACCGTTGCCGTCCGGATCGTCCTCCGTGAAAGCGCGGAGCACTTCGTTGAGCTCTTCGATCGTGGTCGGAGCCTTAAGATTCAGGTTATCGAGCCAATCCTGGCGGATCCAGAGGTTCTCGCAGGACGGTTCAGCAACGTCGCCCGGGATTCTGTAAATGGAGCCGTCGGCCTCAGATGCATAGAAGAGGGTCTTCGGGTCCATCTTGTTGTAGTAGTCGCGGATAACGGTGTACTTATCCATGTAAGCGGAGACATCGTCCAACAGACCTGCCTTCACCCACTTGTTGTACTCGGTATCCATGGTCCACCACCACATGATGTTCGGCATGTCGTTAGATGCCATCAGCAGGGAGATCTGGGACTGGCCGTCAGCCCAACCCGGGAGAACAACGAGATTGAACTTAACGTTGTACTTTTCCTCAAGTTCCTTCTGAACGCGGCTGTCAGCTGCGGTGAAGCCGGTCATAACTGCAACGGAAACGTCCATCGTTTCGCTCTGGTTCAGAACGTCGATCTTATCGCCGGTCGCAGCTGCGCTGCTGTCAGTAGAAGCAGTGCTGCTGTCGGTAGAAGCAGTGCTGCTCTCGGTGGAAGCCGTAGAGCTTGCGGAAGAATTGCCGTTGCTGCCGCACGCTGCAAATACGCTTACGCTCAGTGCAAGTGCCAGAACAACGGATGCGATTTTCTTCATGTTCATGACTAAAATCCTTTCTTTGGAAATATGATAATATAGTTTTCCGAAGCCATGCTTCGGGACAACCCAAAAGAGTGCGGGCTTAGCCCTTAACGCCGCCGATCATAACGCCCTTAACGAAGTACTTCTGCACGAACGGGTACACGATGAGGATCGGCACCGTAGAAACCACGATGGTACCGGCCTTGATTGTCTGTGCGTTGGTATTCGTCTGCGCCATAACGTTGACGCCTGCCTGCTGCATTGCCTGCTGTGTATTCGTCAGCATGTTGCGCAGAACCGCCTGCAGAGCCCACTTATCAACGGAGCGGATATAAAGGACCGTGGAGAAGTAGTCGTTCCAGTAGCCAACCGCCGTGAACAGCGCGATGGTGGCGATGGTCGCCTTGGAAAGCGGCAGGATGATGGAGAAGAAGATGCGCAGGTCGGTTGCACCGTCGATGCGGGCAGATTCTTCAAGGCTTTCCGGAATGGAAAGGAAGAAGCTCTTCATGATGATGCAGTTGTATGCGCTTACGAGACCCGGCAGGATCAGCGCGAGGATATTATCCATAAGGCCGATATTCTGGATGAGCAGGAAGCTCGGAATCATACCGGCGGAGAAAATCATGGTGAAGAGGACAAGCGTCATCAACACTTTGCCGCCGCGCAGTCTGGACTTAGAAAGCGGATAAGCGGTCATAGCGGTGAGCAGCGTGCCCAGTGCCGTACCGGCAATCGTGACGATGATCGTGGTACGGAAGCCCGTGTAGATGTTCGGGTTTTTAAATACGGATTTATAAGTATCCAGATTAAAGCCCTTCGGCCAGAGGAAGATGCCGCCCTTCATGGATGCTTCAAGGGAGCTGAAGGAAAGCATGATCTCATGCCAGAACGGATACAGCATGACGAGGCAGAGCAGCGTAAAGAACGCGTAGTTGAATACGGTAAAGATCTTTTCGCCTGTGGAGGTTTTGATTTTGTTCTTTTCCATGTTCATAACCTCCTTACCAAATACCCTCGTTGCCGGTCTTCTTGGCAACAAAGTTGACGATGAGGATCATGACGAGAGCGATGACGGATTTGAACATGCCCGCTGCGGTAGAGAAGGAGTAGTCTGCCTTCTGGATACCGATACGGTACACATACGTATCGATGATATCGGCTACGTCATAAACCAGTGCGGAATACAGCATGAAGATCTGGTCGAAGCCTGCGTTTACGATGTTGTTGCAGTTGAGGATCAGCATGATAACAATCGTCGGGGTAATCGCCGGCAGCGTGATGTTGATCATCTGCTTCCACTTGCGTGCACCGTCAATCTCGGCTGCTTCGTAAAGCTGCGGGTCAACACCGGACAGCGCCGCGAAGTAAATAATCGTGCCCCAGCCCATCGTCTTATAGATGTCGGTGATAATCAGCATCGGGACGAAGAGCGCCTTGTCGGTAAGCACCTGCAGGTCCTTGCCCGTGATGCTCTTGAGGAGCGCGGTGATGAGGCCCGTGGACGGATCGAGGAAATTCATGATGAGACCGGCCATAACAACCCAAGAAATGAAGTGCGGCAGATAAAGGAGTGTCTGCGCCACTTTCTTAAACTGCATGTTGCGCATCTCGTTCATCATCAAAGCGAGGATGATCGGAATCGGGAAACCACATACCATCTTCAAAATGGAGATGTAGAGGGTGTTGTAGAAAGTCTGCATGAACGCCGGCTTATTGAAAAGCTTGATGAACTGGTCAAAGCCTACCCATGTGCTGTTCCACATGTTGTAGGGGTTGAAGTCCATAAAAGCAATCACATTGCCGAAGATCGGGATATAGCGGAAGATGAGCATGAAAAGCATGCCGGGAAGAATCAGAAGATACAGCCACTTGTCGCGGACAACATCTTTTTTAAAGCGCTCCCAGCCGCTCAGCTCATACGCCGGCTTTGCCGGTTTAGCTGCTGCTGCCATACGGTATAACCTCCTAAAAATATTGTGATGACCGCGCTTTCAATAAGAAAACACAAGGCTGTTTTTGCCCGAGGCAACACCCGAATAACAGGTTTCCCCCGTGTCGCTGAAACATACCGAAACTTGTCCCCTTTTCTGTGGAACCGCTGCCATAGAAAAAGAGACACGAACAAAACAAGTTAAATGATTTGCTTTGTATTTGGTGCATCTTACAAAAACGCGGTATATCATTTTGTTTGCATTTGTGATTTTATCACCCTCTTTTGTGAATGTCAACAACAAAAATAGCCTATACTCGGTTTTTTACCCAAATTTGTCATTGGTTTTCGGTTTGTACATCTTGCCTAATTTTTTTTGATCTCGATTTCCACTCCATACAAGTTTGTGTAAGCGGTTCCATATTTTTCATGCGTTTTCAAAAAACAACAAATTACTAAATTCGCAGAATTCATGAAACCGCTTTCACAACTCTTGCAGTTATTCAACTGTATTTCACTGGTTTTTTCAAAAATTTCGGAAATTTTGCAGGAATATTTTTTGTTCAGTCATTTCGATAGATTTAGGGCAATTTCATTTTCCTGTGCAAGTTGAAATAACATAAACATACTTTTATCTTTATTGTTAAATCATGTTTATCTTTTAATCAAATAATTTTCGAGTTGTACACCGTAACGGCGTACCAAATTACAATTTTGTAATTTTTT
>ADJT01001041.1_pt1 | contig 12828 bp, 10 predicted proteins | sample 268108 | NCBI WGS metagenome assembly ADJT01 (sample SAMN00007487, study PRJNA43253) | human gut metagenome | isolation source: feces sample TS29
AGTTTAGTATTTAACAAAAAAGAAGCAGTAATTTTTACTGCTTCTTGGCTAATTCGGTATCTTGATAGTGGTACCATAAGGTACATTATCCGGATTCTTGATTACGCCGGGATTATGCTTCACGATATAAGGCCAAAGAGCTTTTGTCCCATAAAAACGAAGCGCTACCCTAGTCAGCGTTTCCCCTTCCTTGATGGTATAAGTGGTTTCTGTTCCCACAATCGTATACCCCACAGAATCCGGCTCAAACGGTGCAACTGTCTTTTCTGCTCTTTTTTAGGAGCGGGAGACTGTGCCTGTACATTTTCCTTTGGAGTTGTTGTAAGCGCAGGAGTTGTTGTAGCAACAGTTTCTGCCACAGTATCTGTCCGGGCAGGAACTACAACATCTTTTGAAACAATGCTGTCTGTCAAGGCAATATTGTCTTGACCGGCAGGGACATCCACCTTTTCAGTAACAGATTCCTTCACATCCGAGTCTGCAACCTCTTCTACAAGAGGCTTTGCAGTAAGTTTGTCAAGCAAGTCCGGATAATACATGAAAGCTACGGCACCACCACACAACAACACTACAAATACAACGATGCCTATAAAATATTTCATAGTCGAAGAATCTGCCGTATCTTTTATCACTGGCTCAGACGGTTCCGGTTCAACAGCAACTATATTTTCAGGCATTGCTTCAGGTTCAGTTTTTTCCGGTTTCTCCTCTTCAACTTCCGGTTCGGGCTCAACTAACGGCTCTTCGACTACAGTTTCCACCAAAGGTTCTTCTATCGTGGCTTCTTCCACTAAGGCAACCTTCTCCTCCACCTCTTGTTCCGGAGTTTTGATTTCAGTATCTTCATCATCTTCACTGTCATTTTCCTGCAGGGTGTCCTCAAGCACCGTAGCGTCATTCAAAACTACAGTTTCAAAATGCGAAAATGGTCTATTGATAATATCTTTCAAAGCCGGTTCCGGTGTAAACGACACTTTTGTATGCCCTTGTATCTCAAACCTTTCCCCCGTATTCACATTAACGCTTTCACGACTCCCGACATCTATCAGCTTGAAAGTCCCCAAACCTCGTATCTTCACATATTTGTCCTTCTCCAAAGACTCCTCAATCAGCTGGAAGAATTCTTTCACAAAACTATCCGCATTCTTCTTGCTCATGCCATGCCTTTCAGCCAGCGTGTCAATCAGGTCTTGTATGTTCAGTTTCTCATTCATAATACGGGAGATTTTTTAAAAGCCGGTCACTTAAACTTATCCTTTAACAATGTACTCGGCTTATAGGTCAATACCAATTTGGGAGGCACCAGCATACGTTGCTTTGTAGTCGGATTCACAGATATACGCTCTGCCTTCTTTTTCACTTCGAATGTACCGAACCCTTGTATAGAGATAATATTCCCCTCCTCCAACTGCCGTGTCATATCTGCCAGCAATGAAGCAACCAGCTCAGAAGTATCTTTCAATGTGTACCCTAACCTCCGCGACAATTCAGAAGTAAACTCTTTGTTATTCAAAATGTAAGCCTTTAAATTGAACTACGGTGCTATATTAGCAAATCTTCTTCACATATGCAAGAAGATAAGGAAAAATCTTTAAATTATTCGTCCAAAAAGGTCGAAATCATCGGAATTTACTATCTCTACGTGGTAAAAGTTACCTATATGCAACGCCCTGTCTCCACGCTCAATCAAAACCTCAGGATCCACTTCGGGAGAATCAAATTCTGTACGTCCAATATAATATTCGCCTTCCAGCCGGTCAATGATTACTTTCATCTGCCTGCCTACTTTCTCCGCACTCAACTCCCCTGAAATGCCTTGTTGAATAGACATTAACTCATCCAAGCGCGCTTGTTTCACTTCCTGGGGAATAGAATCCTCATATTCAGCAGCGGCATACGTCCCTTCTTCTTCCGAATACGCAAAAGCCCCCATTCTATCGAAACGCACTTTACGGACAAACTCTTTCAGCTCCTCAAAATCGGCTTCAGTTTCTCCTGGATGCCCCACCATCAGTGTAGTACGGAGATGGATACCGGGAACCTCCTCACGGAATTGTTCTATCAGCTTATACGTCTCATCCTTCGTCACATGGCGACGCATCTTTTGCAGCATATTGTCACTGATATGTTGCAGGGCAATATCCATATATTTGCATACATTGTCACGCTCGCGCATCACACGGAATAAATCAGCCGGAAAATGTGCCGGATAGGCATAATGCAAGCGTATCCACTCCACTCCGGGAATATCCGAAATCCGCTCAACAAACTCGGGCAACATTTGCTTCTTATATAAATCTACTCCGTAATAGGTCAACTCCTGGGCTATAACCTGGAATTCCTTTACACCCCGTGCAACCAGATACTTCACCTCGTCAAGTATTTCCTCCATCGGGCGCGACACATGCCTTCCCGTAATGATGGGAATAGCGCAATAAGAACATTTACGGTCACACCCTTCGGATATCTTCAAATAGGCATAATGCTTGGGAGTGGTCAATGTGCGCTCTATGTGCAGCTCGTCATGATAGGCCTTTCCCAAATCCTGCAGCAACTCTCTCCAATTGAATTTACCATAGAATTTATCCACCTGGGGAATTTCAACGGCCAATTCCTTCAGATAACGTTCCGAAAGGCAACCCATTACATAAAGCTTCTCCAAGTTTCCTTCCTCCTTGGCCTGCGCAAATTCCAGAATCATATTAATGGATTCCTCCTTGGCGTCACCGATGAAACCGCAAGTATTGATTACGGCAATCTGTCCCTTCGGTCTTTCCGCATCATGTGTCACATGGAATCCCACTTCCTCCAACTGACGCATCAAATGTTCCGAATCCACCAGGTTTTTAGAACATCCTAAAGTGATGATATCTATAGTCTTCCGTTTCATGCATTCTCCCCGAACAGTGAATCAACAAATTCCTTTTTACGGAACACCTGCAAATCTTCCATTCCTTCACCCAATCCAATATATTTAACCGGAATTTTAAACTGGTCTGAAATGCCGATGACTACGCCACCCTTGGCTGTTCCGTCCAACTTTGTAACAGCCATTGCCGTAACCTCCGTTGCCAGAGTGAACTGCTTGGCTTGTTCGAATGCATTCTGTCCGGTTGAGCCATCCAACACAAGCAACACCTCATTCGGAGCATCAGGAACAACCTTCTTCATCACATTCTTGATTTTCGTCAGTTCATTCATCAAACCGACTTTATTATGAAGGCGTCCTGCCGTATCTATAATTACCACATCGGCATTATTGGCAGTTGCGGAACTCAGTGTGTCAAAAGCGACAGAAGCCGGGTCAGCACCCATTTTCTGCTTTACAACAGGCACACCTACCCGTTCACCCCATATCACCAACTGCTCCACAGCAGCAGCACGGAAAGTATCGGCAGCACCCAGATAAACAGACTTTCCGGCTTTCTTGAACTGATAAGCCAGTTTGCCAATCGTAGTAGTCTTCCCTACACCATTGACGCCCACTACCATAATGACGTATGGTTTCTTCGCAATCGGTGCTTCAAAGTCATCCACATCCTCCGAATTATTCTCTGTAAGCAACGCTGCGATTTCATCACGTAAAATATGATTCAGCTCAGTGGCATTCATATATTTGTCGGCTGCTGCACGCTTTTCGATACGTTCAATAATTTTCAGTGTCGTTTCCACGCCCACATCCGAAGTTATCAACACCTCTTCCAGATTATCCAATACTTCATCATCAACTTTTGACTTTCCTGCCACAGCACGCGCAATCTTGCCAAACACACTTTCTTTGGTCTTAGATAATCCTTTATCTAATGTTTCCTTTTTTTCCTTGGAGAAAAAACTAAAAAATCCCATACACTAATTATTTTTATGCAACCTGTTTCCGCATTCCCTGCAAAGATAGTGCAAACCGGATGCAGAATAAAATGAACCCGTTCATTTTTTATGCCGAGGTGCAGCCTATCTTCGCATTTTCAGCAAAGATATAACAAAACTGACGAATATTAAAAACTTCGTCCTCTTTTTAAAAAGAAATCCCCTTACCGGAAATACCGACAAGGGGGATCTTTATAAGTCATCAGCGCTTTACAGCCACTGTATTTATCTTATTTCTTAAAGAAGTTCTGAACATCTTCATTACGGACCATCTGTTCATCAAAGATGTAAGCACCAGTCTTAGGAGACTTCACCATTTTGATAACCTTTGTATAAGAACGTCCTTCTTTGCTTCCTTCGTGCAAGGTTGCTACCGCTTTCTTTGCCATAAGTTATAGATTTATTATTTAATTTCTTTATGTACTGTCACTCTCTTCAGAATCGGATTGTATTTCTTCAACTCCAATCTCTCTGTGGTATTCTTTCTGTTCTTCGTCGTAATATAACGAGAAGTACCCGGCATACCGCTATCCTTGTGTTCTGTGCATTCCAGAATCACCTGTACTCTGTTACCTTTTGCTTTCTTTGCCATAATCAGTATTCTCCTCTACTTTAGCCAATAACTTTAATGCTTTTCCAATCACAATAACCTTTAGCTACCGCATCTTTCAAAGCAGCGTCCAGTCCTTTCTTATTAATAATGCGCAAACCATTAGCGCAAATGCTAAGGCTGATCCAGCAATCCTGCTCTACATAGTAGAACTTCTTGTTAAACAAGTTCAAATCAAAGGTTCTCTTTGTTCTTCTCTTTGAGTGTGAAACATTGTTGCCAATCATGGCCTTCTTTCCGGTAATTTGACAAATCTTTGACATTTCTATCTTAATTTTATAGTTTTCTTTTTTGCCTATTTCAAACAGAGCGCAAAGTAAGCACTTTTATCGTTACCAAACAAGTTTTTCTTAAAATAATTCACTGTATGATAGCATTTTTTCCTCATTTCAGCTTCTCACAAAGCAACAAAAGGGCATTTTGAATTGCTTTTTCCACATTTCCCTTTCTTCCCTCGTCCCCCTCCTGCTTCATGGCAACTATTTCATTTTTATAGGCAGCAGCTATCCACACCGTACCCACTGGTTTTTCCGGAGTCCCACCTCCAGGACCTGCAATACCGGAAGTAGCCACTGCACAATCTGTTTTCAGCGTTTTCATCGCACCTTTCACCATTTCTGTAACAGTTTCGCGGCTTACTGCTCCATGTTTTTCCAAAGTTTCGGCAGATACATGCAGCAAAGACATCTTTATTTCATTGGAATACGCCACTATACTACCATTAAAGTATTCCGAACTGCCGGGAACGGAAGTAATCAGAGCGGCAATCCCTCCACCCGTACAACTTTCTGCGGTGGAAAGGGACAATTTCTTTGCTTTCAGCAGCTCTCCTACCTTTTCTTCCAACTTCATACCTTATTATATATTATCCTAAAGTTACGCGTGAATAAGCAGGTGCTTCCATCGGACAAAAATCCTTATCCATATACTTGAAGTATCCGGTAATGGCAATCATGGCAGCGTTATCCGTTGTGTAGCTGAACTTCGGAATAAATATTTTCCAACCATACTTCCCGGCATGCTCACGGAAAGCATTACGCAATCCGTTATTGGCAGAAACGCCTCCTGCAACAGCCACTTCCTTTATTTTATATTGTTTGGCAGCTTTGCGCAACTTATCCATCAAGATATCTACAACGGTAGCTTCCAGTGATGCCGCCAAATCCGTCTTGTGATGTTCGATGAAATCGGGGTCGTCCTTCATCCAGTCGCGCAGAGAGTAAAGAAACGAGGTCTTAAGTCCGCTGAAACTATAATCCAACCCTGGAATATGCGGTTTGCTGAACGAGAAGGCTTTAGGATTACCTTGCCGAGCCAGTTTGTCAATAATCGGACCACCCGGATATCCCAATCCCATTACCTTCGAGCATTTGTCAATGGCTTCACCGGCGGCATCATCAATGGTCTGCCCCAAAATTTCCATATCGTTATAGGCTTTCACCAAGATAATCTGTGAGTTTCCACCGGAAACCAGCAAGCAGAGGAAAGGAAATTCCGGCTGCACATTATCTTCACCTTCTGCTTTAATGAAATGAGCTAACACATGACCAGTCAAATGATTAACATCAATCATGGGAATGCCTAATGAACGAGCGAACCCTTTGGCGAAAGATACCCCCACCAACAACGACCCCATCAATCCCGGTCCACGCGTAAAGGCCACAGCACTCAATTCCTCTTTGGTTACTCCGGCGCGTTTCAATGCCTCATGCACTACCGGAACTATATTTTGTTGGTGCGCGCGGGAAGCCAGTTCAGGCACTACCCCGCCGTATGCTTCATGCACAGCTTGGCTGGCCACCACATTCGAAAGCAGATAACCATCTTTGATGACAGCTGCAGAAGTGTCATCACAAGAAGATTCTATTCCCAAGATTATTGTACTCATAATGTTTATTTACGTTTAAACGCTGCAAAAGTAGTGATAAAAGTACGATTCATAACGTATTATTTCATATTTTTGTTGGCTGATTATAAAAATTAACCGCCTATCAGAAAGCTAAAAAAACAGTACGCTGGGTACTCGGTATTGTATTGGGATTGTATATCGGTACCATATTGTTGCTGAACATTCCATCCGTTCAGCGACAAATGTCTGTATTTGTTGCCAATGAACTGGCTTCCATACTGGACAGCAAGATTTCCATTGGGCGAATAAACATAGGATTGCTGAACCGCATCATCATCGACGACCTGCTCCTGGACGACCAGTCTGGCAAGGAAATGCTGAAGGTGACCCGTCTTTCTGCCAAATTCGATATTCTCCCCCTATTCAGCGGCAAAATATCCATCAGTAACATACAATTGTTCGGCTTTAACATCAATCTGAACAAGCAGACTCCCAAGGATAAACCTAATTTTCAGTTTGTACTCGACGCATTCGCATCCAAAGATACGGTTCAAAAGAAAAACAACCTGGATCTCCGTATCAATTCCTTACTGATACGCCGCGGAAAGGTTTCATATGATGTGCTGTCCGAGAAAGAGACTCCGGGAAAGTTCAATCCACAGCATCTCCGCTTGCGTAACATTATTGCAAACATCTCCCTAAAAGCATTGCAAAATGATTCTATCAATGCTGCCATCAAGCGTCTGAGCATCGAAGAAGAACATTCCGGATTTGAATTGAAGAAACTAAGCCTAAAGGTTATCGGCAATGACCAACGGATGAAAATCGAAAATTTCGCCATCGACCTCCCCAACACCTCTTTGGCAATGGATACTATACACATGGATTATGACAGTCTGGGGGCGTTTGACAATCTTGCCCAAGATGTCCGTTTCTCATTCCATTTGCTGCCCTCTCAAATCGCCTTGCAGGATTTATCGGCTTTTGTTCCGGCTTTTGGTTCTTTTAAGGAAAAATTGCAAGTAGAGGTACAGACGGACGGCACTGTCAATCAACTGAATTGCCCGCACCTTTCCGTCTCTGTCGGAAATCATTTTTATCTGAGGGGAGACGTATCACTACAAGACCTTTCCCATCCGGAAAATGCTTATATATTCGGCAATTTGTCCAATTTGTACGCAGACCCGGAAGGAATTGCCTTCTTTGTCCGGAATTTCAGCAAGAACTATAATGGAGTACCTCCCGTCCTGCAACACTTAGGAACGGTTTCCTTCCGTGGAGAAGTATCGGGCTACTTCACAGACCTCGTAACTTACGGACAAGTACGCACCGACATCGGAACCATCCAAACTGACGTAAAACTAAGTTCTAACAAAGATAAAGGTTATTTTGCCTATTCCGGTGCAGTGAAAACCAAAGAGTTTGAGCTAGGCAAGATGCTGGGTAACAAAAAACTGGGTAAAGTAACTTTCAATCTGGATGTCAACAGCAGCCATTATGAAAAGCAATATCCGTCCGTACTGCTGAAAGGGTTGGTTGCCTCCATTGATTACAGCGACTACAATTACGAAAATATCACTCTGGATGGAGAATACAAGCAGGGAGGCTTCACGGGAAAAGTCGCCTTGGATGACACCAATGGTTCTGTTATTTTGAACGGTACCATCAATACCGCCAGTCGGGTACCGACTTTCAACTTTCAGGCAAGCATCGCAAATTTACGTCCTCATGCCCTACATCTGACACCCAACTATGAAGATACGGAAATATCAGTCAAAGTCAAGGCTGACTTCACCGGCGGTTCCATTGACGAGATGAACGGTGAAATCAACGTTGACAGCTTACTGTTCGCAGCTCCGGAAACACAATACTTCCTGGACAATCTGAAGATATCCGCCATCAGAGAAAGCGAAGACCAGAAACGGCTGACCATCCAATCCAACTTTCTCCAAGGTCGCATAGAAGGCGACTATTCTTATCGTACCCTGCCTGCCAGTGTACTGAATATCATGCGGCGTTATATCCCCGCCCTGATTCTGCCAGACAAGAAACCCATAGAGACGGAGAACAATTTCCATTTCGACATGCACATTTACAATACGGAACTGCTCTCCACCGTCTTTCAGATTCCGGTAAAAGTATATACCCATTCCACCATTAAAGGATACTTCAATGACAAGGCACAGCGACTCCGTGTAGAAGGCTATTTTCCCCGTCTCCGCTATGAAAACAAATTCATCGAATCCGGAATGTTCCTTTGCGAGAATCCCGGTGACCAGTTCCATACACGCCTACGCTTCAGCAACCGCAAATCAAGCGGCGCTGTCAATATAGCTTTAGAAGCGCAAGCCCAGAACAACAGCATACAGACCACGCTGAACTGGGGTAACAGCAGCACTGTAACCTACAGCGGGAAACTCGCCGCCGTCGCCCACTTCATCCGTGAACAGAAAGAAGCGAATGAAAACAAGAGGAAACTTCCCCCCTTAAAAACCGTCATTAATGTCCAGCCCACCAACGTGATACTGAACGATACGCTATGGGATATACATCCCTCCCAAGTGGTACTCGACTCCGGCAAAGTGTATGTCAATGATTTCTACTTCAGCCATAAAGACCGGCACTTGCGTATCAATGGTATCGTTTCACCACAACCCGAAGATACAGTACGTCTGGATTTGAAGGAAATCAACATCGGTTATGTGTTCGACATTGCAGACCTCGGAGTCAATTTCAAAGGAGAAGCCACCGGTCCGGCTTTCGCCAGCGGAGTACTGGAAAACCCCGTCATGAGCACCGACTTGTTTATCCGCAACCTCGGATTGAACGAAGGCTTGCTGGGTGATGCCAACATACACGGAGAATGGCACCACGACGTGAAGGGCATCTATCTGGATGCCCATATCAGGGAGAAAGATATCGCCAAAAGCCATGTGTATGGCTATGTCTATCCCTTGAAGCCCACCAGTTCATTGGATCTCCAAATTGAAGCGGGCGGTACCAACTTGAAGTTTATACATCATTATATGAGCAGCATCACGCCCGAATTCAACGGACGTGCCACCGGCCATGTACATTTCTATGGCAAATTCAAGGCTCTCACCATGGAAGGGCGTGTATTCGGCGATGCTTCTATGAAGGTAGACGTGCTCAACACCACTTTCTCCGTCAAAGACAGCATCTACATCGAGCCCGGCGGGTTGACCTTCCGCAACAACCGCATTTTCGACACGCAAGGGCATCAAGGAAGTATGAGCGGCTATCTGCACTATCAGCATTTTAAGAACCTGGAGTACCGTTTCAATTTCAATGTCAACGACATGCTGGTGATGAATACCAAAGAATCACCGGACTATCCCTTCTACGGCACCGTCTACGGTACGGGAAATGCCACTATTGCCGGTAATGCCCAAGATGGCGTTAACATTGATGTTGCAATGACTACCAATCGCAACACTACCTTTACCTATATAAAAGATAACGTATCTACAGCAGTCAGCAACCAGTTCATCAAGTTTGTGGACAAGACACCACGCCGTGCCGTACAAGACTCTATCCGCCTTTCCGACTACGAAATTGCCCAAAAGGAAATCGAGGAAGAAAGAGAGAGCGACACTGATATCCGGCTGAATCTCTTGATAGACGCCACTCCCGACGCTACCATGAAGATTATCATGGACCCTATCGCTGGCGACTATATCAGTGGACGGGGAACTGGAAATATCCGTACTGAGTTCTTCAATAAAGGAGATGTAAAGATGTTTGGCAGTTACCGGATAAGCCAGGGAGTCTATAAATTCAGTCTGCAAGAGGTTATCCGAAAGGACTTTATTATCAGGGATGGAAGTTCCATTACATTCAACGGCTCGCCACTGGATGCCACTCTGGACATAAAAGCAGGTTATACGGTCAACTCAGCATCCTTAAATGACCTAATGCCCAACGAGGCAACCTCCGGCTACATCAGCCAGACAAATGTAAAAGTGAACTGTATGATGGACCTTACCGGACAATTGACCTCACCTGATGTAAAATTCGACATCGAACTGCCCAACGAACGCGATGAAGTGCAGGCCATTGTCCGTAACTATATTCCTACCGACGAGCAAATGAACATGCAGATACTCTATCTGTTGGCTATCGGCAAGTTCTATACCCCGGAAAACTTAGGAGCCACCCAGAATTCGAATATGATGTCCAGTGTTGTTTCATCCACCCTTTCCGGACAGTTGAATAACGCTTTATCGAACATTCTCGATGTCAATAACTGGAACTTCGGCACCAATTTCAGTACCGGTGAAAGAGGCTGGACAGACATGGAGTTCGAGACTATGCTTTCAGGACAATTATTGAATAACCGACTACTTATCAATGGTAATTTTGGTTATCGTGATAATCCGATGGCAAATACCAATTTTGTGGGAGACTTTGAAGCGGAATGGCTCGTCAACCGTTCCGGAGACATCCGCCTGAAAGCGTACAACGAAACGAACGACCGCTACTACACCCGGACAAATCTGACAACACAAGGTATTGGCATTATCTTCAAAAAGGATTTCAACAAATGGAGTGAGCTCCTTTTCTGGAACAGATGGAAACTCAAGCGGCTGAGAAAGGAACAAGAAATAAAGCAAGATACCCTATCCACTGATAAAATAAACACAGAACAGCAGATGCCCGAGGCACAATCAAAACGGAAAAGGGAGCAAAAGTAAGATTGACGTTCTTACTGTCCACATTGAAGGTTTTAGAATAAGCAAATAGGCCCGAATACAGCATTTTAATGGCTACACCTTTGTACCTAAAGGTGTAGCCATCACTCTACGATAGTATAGGCATTCAAGGCAAAGGGTGTAGCCATAAAAATACATCAGAAAGGCAATGGCCCGTCCGCCCCCACACCTCCAAACGGGTTGTCCGTCTGTGGCGGAAAATCAGCAGCCGATGGAGGTGGCGGTGTTGCCGTACTTCCGATAGGCGCATTCATACGTGAACCAAATGTAGCTCCTCCACCCTCCGTCGGAGGTGGAATAACCATATCATCCTCGGGATTCTGGAAACGGGTGTACTGTCCGATAAACCTCAGACGCACATCCCCCACGGCACCGTTACGGTGCTTTGCTATGATGATTTCCGCCATACCGCGCAAGTCACTGCCATCGGCAGAAGTATAAATCTTGTAATATTCGGGACGGTGGATGAAGCAAACCATATCGGCATCCTGCTCGATGGCACCGGATTCACGAAGGTCACTCAACTGGGGACGCTTGCCTTCCTCGCCTTCACGGTTCTCCACACCACGGTTCAACTGCGACAGAGCGATGATAGGAATGTTCAGCTCCTTGGCCAAACCTTTCAATGAGCGCGAAATGGTACTAACTTCTTCCTGACGGCTACCGAAAGACATTCCGCTTGCATTCATCAGCTGAAGGTAGTCGATGATGATAATCTTTACTCCGTGCTCACGTACCAAACGCCGTGCCTTCGTACGGAGTTCGAATACCGACAAAGAAGGCGTATCGTCCACATAAAGCGGAGCATCCAGCAAGTCACGCAGTTTGTAATCCAACTGCTGCCATTCATAGTCCGCCAACTGACCACTCTTGATTTTCTCACTCGGAATCTCGCACACGTTGGATATCAAACGGTTCACCAGCTGCACGTTACTCATTTCAAGCGAGAACAGTGCTACGGGATTGCGGAAATTCACGGCAATGTTTTTTGCCATGGAAAGTACGAACGCCGTTTTACCCATGGCAGGACGGGCTGCAATAATGATGAGGTCGGACTTCTGCCATCCGGAAGTCATCTTGTCCAGCTTGGTATACCCACTTTCCAAGCCACTCAAACCATCGGTACGGGCGGCAGCTTTCTGAATCAAATCATAGGCTTCGGCAATGACGGGATTAATTTGTGTATAATCCTTCTTCATGTTCTGCTGGGAAATCTCGAACAGCTTTCCTTCGGCCTCCTGCATCAGGTCGTCCACGTCCAGCGTCTCGTCGAAAGCCTTGCTCTGGATATTACTGGTAAAAGTAATCAATTCACGTGCCAAAGCTTTCTGCGCAATGATACGTGCATGGTATTCGATGTGTGCAGAAGATGCCACCTTACTGCTAAGTTGGGTAATATAGAACGGGCCGCCCACTTCCTCCAATTCTCCCCGCTTGGAAAGCTGCTCCTTCACGGTGAGGATATCGACCGGCTTCTGATTCACGGCCAAATCGGTAATAGCGGAATATATCAACTGATGTCTATGCTCATAGAATGACTCCGGACGAAGAATTTCACTTACCAGCGAATAAGCGTCCTTCTCAATCATCAAGGCTCCCAAGACAGCTTCTTCCAGCTCCGGCGCTTGCGGCTGGATACGTCCGTAGTCTGTTACGGGCTGTGGTGCCTTTCCTTTCGGAGTACGGGATGTTCTTCTTTGTTCTGCCACTTTAAGAATTAAAAATTGAAAATTAAAAATTAAATGAACTTCCCTTTTTAGAAAGGGGAA
>ADJT01000955.1_pt1 | contig 12771 bp, 13 predicted proteins | sample 268108 | NCBI WGS metagenome assembly ADJT01 (sample SAMN00007487, study PRJNA43253) | human gut metagenome | isolation source: feces sample TS29
AGCAAGACTCTCTCAAAACTGTCTCCCACCTATTTTAGAAACTCGACTAACATTCAAATCTATAAAACGTTTTTTATTCCTAAAACTGCCCTTTAACATTCAATATCTAATTAAAAGTCATAAATACAAAAAGAGCAGAGTTTAAACGGGAAAAACTATCAACAAATAGTACACTATAGGTTTCTCAGAAAATATCATTTTCATTTACAAATTTTTCAGTTCTATATTTCCTAAGAACACGGGAGAAGTCCCCTTTTATTCTTAGTCATTTACAAGAGAAGTATTGCTAATGATATTTTACATATAATAGAATGTTATACGGCCTTTTGGAAAGAAGATTTATACAAATCCAATGGTTATAATGAAAAGGTGACTCGCCTGGGACACAAAGATAACGAACTTGTATGTATACTTATTAATTCCAGAACAGAAAAAAGAATCATAAAATCTGATGCAGCTACCTTGAAAAAGCTCTCAACGCTTGTCACAACCAAATAAAATGTATACATTTGTAGAATTTTAGTGCAAGCCCCCTTAACTATTTAACTAACTTAGTAATAATTATATGAATAAACCAATGGCGAGCAACATAAGTACATCGCTAATTATATCCACCTATAATAGAAGCGACGCATTAGAAATATGCGTTAAAAGCGTGCTACGTCAATCTCTCCTTCCGGATGAAATTATCATTGCAGATGATGGTTCCAAGGAAGACACAAGAGAACTAATTCATCAATTGGCTGCTTCCTCCGAAGTTCCCATTATTCATGTCTGGCATGAGGATCTAGGCTTCAGACTAGCCTCCATCCGCAACAAAGCTATTGCAAAAGCATCTAAAGAATATATTATACAAATTGACGGAGATATCGTCTTACACAAAGATTTCGTCAAAGATCATGCACGTTTTGCCCAAAAAGGTAGTTTCGTAACCGGTAGCCGTGTATTAATCCGGGAAGGTTTAACAAAAAAAATGTTAGCGGAAAAAAACTGCATAATTTCCATTCACGACAAAGGTACTAAAAACACAATCAACGGAGTGCATTTACCTTGGTTGAGTCCGCTACTTCAACATTATCGACAATGGGATATTTCATATTCCAGAGGATGTAATATGGCTTTCTGGAAAGAGGACTTATTAAAAGTTAATGGATATAATGAAGCTATTACCGGATGGGGAAGCGAAGATCATGAATTAGTATGCCGCCTCATCAATAACGGTGTACGCAAGCGTACCATCAAATTTGCGGGAATTGTGTTCCACCTCCATCACGAACTACATGGAACGGATAATTTGAGCAACAACCGCAGTATTTTGAACGAAACGAAAGTCAGGAAACTAACCTGGTGCGATAAAGGAATCATACAAAACTAATATGGAAAAGAATTTGAACTTTTTAGATCGAAACGAATTTAACTACAGTCCATCAAAAGAAGTAGTAGAGGCTTTAAAAAACTTCGATATAAATAAACTTTGTTTTTATACCCGCATTTACGACGAAGGAAAGAAAAGTATATTATCCGTTTTCTTGTCCGAACTATACGATATAGATGAAACTCAAGTTTTATTGGGATACGGCGGAGAAGATATTCTGAAGCAAGCCGTTCATTACTTCCTGACTCAAGAAGATGGAAACAAAACGATGTTGATTCCCAAGTTCTCATGGTGGTATTATAAGTCAATTGCAGATGAGGTGAATGGCCATACTTTGCAATATCCTCTTTACGAAGACGGAAACACTTTTAAATATGACTTTGAGACACTGAAAGATATGATTCAGAAAGAGAATCCGAAGATTCTTTTACTGGCTTCTCCCAATAACCCTACCGGCAACGGTTTAACTCCGAAAGAACTGGATGAACTGCTCGCAGAGGTACCCAGCCAAACAGTGGTACTGATAGACGAGGCATACGCTTCTTTTGTTTCAACTGATACGAGTTATATCAAACGCCTAGTCAACAAATATCCGAATTTGATTATTTCCCGTACTTTATCCAAGTTTTATGGATTACCAGGCCTACGCATGGGATTCGGATTTATGAGTAAAGAACTGGAAAAATTCAGCAGATACAGCAATAAATATCTGGGATACAACCGAATATCCGAAGATATCGCCATTGCGGCTCTTAAATCGGACACACACTACCGCAACATCGCCAAACTGATGAACGAAGACCGTGAGCGTTACGAAAAGGAAATTGGCGTATTACCCGGATTCAAAGTATATGAATCGGTTGCCAATTTCATTTTAATCAAATACCCGATAGAGCTAAAAGAGGCTTTACAAAAGGCTTTTGCCGAACAAAGTTATAAAGTGAAGTTTATGAATGAACCGGATATCAACACTCATTTGCGTATCACATTGGGACGCCCAGAGCAGAACCGGATCGTTATAGACACAATTAAAGAAATCGCATCCAAATGAAAGCAGTAATATTAGCCGCAGGAATAGCCTCACGCTTACGCCCGCTGACCGATACAACGCCCAAATGCCTCCTCAAGATAGGAGAACGATGTCTACTGGAAAGAGCTTTTGATGCTCTGATACAAAATGGATTCGACGAATTCATTATCGTCACGGGGTATCGCCAGCAGCAAATCGTTGATTTTCTGCAGGCACGTTATCCTGTCCAAAATATTACTTTCATCTATAATGACAGATATGAATCAACCAACAATATCTATTCATTATGGCTTACCCGACCATATACAGACGGGGAAGAAATATTGTTATTAGACAGCGATATTGTTTTTGATCCTCAAATTGTAGAGAAACTGCTTGATTCAGATAAAGCCGACATATTGGCATTAAATCGTCATGAGCTTGGAGAGGAAGAAATAAAAGTTATCGTAGACGATGCGCAAAAGGTTGTTGAAATCAGTAAAGTTTGCTCTATATCCGATGCTATCGGAGAATCTATCGGTATCGAAAAGATGTCAGTTGAATATACCAAAGCTCTATTCCAGGAACTGGAAATTATGATTACCACCGAAGGATTGGATAATATTTTCTACGAACGGGCTTTTGAACGACTGATTCCACAAGGATATAGTTTTTACGTTATGGACACCACCGAGTTCTTCTCGGCCGAACTGGACACTGTAGAGGACTTTCAACAGGCACAAAAACTGATTCCAGCAAGTCTTTATTAATCAAAATTCAGATAGAAATGGCAAATTACGATATCCGCCCTCTACAGCTTCGCATATTAAAGAATTTATTAGCTGTTGACAAAGTTTGCAAAGAACATAATCTGCGATATTACATCATGGCAGGCACCATGCTGGGAGCCGTCCGCCACAAAGGATTTATCCCTTGGGATGATGATCTGGATATCGGTATGCCAAGAGCCGATTATGATTTATTAATGGCTAATGCCAAAGAATGGTTGCCGAAACCATACGAAGCTGTATGTGCTGAAAACGACAAGGAATATCCTCTTCCATTCGCAAAAGTACAGGATGCCGACACCACTCTAATTGAACGTATGCATCTCAAATATTTGGGAGGCGTATATATTGATATATTCCCACTGGACGGAGTTCCGGAGAGCCGCATGGCGCAAAGAATGCATTTTGCAAAGTACGAATTCTACAAACGTGTACTTTATCTGATTCATCGCGATCCATCAAGCATGGAAAAGGTCCCAGTTCATGGATACCGCTATTATGCAGAAAGCTTTTTACCCTTACCGGAGCACAGGAAAGTATCAGGAAAGTAATGAAAAAGTATGATTTCGACCAATCCGCATTGGTCTGTGATTATGATGACGGAATGAAAGGAATCATGTCTAAAGATATTCTGGGTACCCCTACTCCAGTCTTATTTGAAGATGAAGAAGTATCGGGAGTACAGAAATATGATGCCTATCTGTCACAGAAATACGGAGATTACATGACCATACCTAAACAAAGTGGGCAAAGACAACACAATTTCCATTATTTAGACCTGAATAAACCTTATCGGGAGTTTGAAGTCTAACTATAATCACATAAAGGTAAGAAGTAGAAATGAGAATAGGTTTTGACGGAAAACGTGCAGTACAGAATTTCACCGGTTTGGGTAATTATAGCCGCTATATAGTGGATATTCTATGCCAATTCTATCCGGAGAATGAATATGTATTGTATGCCCCCAAGAAACGGGAAAATAAAAGGCTGAACAAATTAACGAAGCAATATCGGCAACTACAGCTTTCTTATCCCACTACTTCTTTCTGGAAAAAGTTAAGTTCGTTATGGCGAGTGTTGGGAGTCACCCGCCAATTGGAAAAAGAAAGAATTGATATTTTTCATGGACTTAGCAATGAATTGCCCCTGAATATCCATAAAAGTAAGGTAAAAAGTATCGTAACAATCCACGATCTGATATTTCTGCGATACCCACAATACTACCATTCGATCGACAGGAATATATATACATACAAATTCCGCAAAGCCTGCGAAAATGCGGATAGAATCATTGCTATCAGCGAATGTACCAAACGTGATATTATTGAGTATTTCGGGATTCCTGCCGATAAGATAGAGGTTGTTTATCAAGGATGTGATACTTCATTCACGCACCCTGTAACAGAAGAGAAAAAAGAGAAGTTCGAGCTAAATATCAGCTACCGGATCACTATATCCTCAACGTAGGAAGTATTGAAGAACGAAAGAATGCCCTTTCGGCGGTACAAGCACTGACGATGCTTCCTGAACAAATTCATCTTGTCATTGTAGGACGCCATACAGAATACACTGATAAGATTGAACGTTTTATTAAGGAGAATAAGCTGGAAGAAAGAGTGCACATCATCAGCAATGTTCCTTTTGATGATCTGCCGACTTTTTATCAGCTAGCTGAAATTTTTGTATATCCTTCACGCTTTGAAGGCTTTGGAATCCCCATCATAGAAGCTTTATACTCCGGAATTCCGGTAGTAGCCGCAACAGGTTCCTGCCTGGAAGAAGCCGGAGGTCCCGACTCGATCTATATACATCCCGATGATATCAAAGGAATGGCCAATGCTTTCAAACAGATATACTCTGACCCTGAAAGAAAGAAAGTAATGATTGAAAAAGGGCAAATATTTGCCAAAAGATTCTCTGAAGAAAAGCAAGCGGAAGAGATCTTAAACATCTACAAGAAATTAATGAGATGAACATACTTAAACACACAATAAAGAAATTTATATATGGCACTCTCCCATATTATTTCATGAAAGGATATAAGCCCGGCTCTCCTTATCTGAAATACTATGAATATATTAAAGAACATGGATATTCAAGACACCTGTATGAATTCAAAGATGAATATGCAAATATGCCCGTTGACGTACAGAAAGACGAGGAGAAAGGTTTATACTATGTTCAAAAAGAAGAGAAACGGCTCTATTTCAGAAAGAGCACTCCGGCCAGGAAAATTCAAAAATATTACAGGGCTTTGAGCATGGAACAAGACAGGCGTTCACCGCACCATTACTTCAACAGCGTTAAAGAAGTGACAGGAAAGGTATTTGTGGATGTTGGTTGTGCCGAAGGATATTCTTCATTGGAAATCATCGAAGAAGCTAAACATGTTTACCTGTTTGAACAGGACGAACAATGGTTGGAGGCCATCAGAGCGACCTTTGAGCCATGGCAAGATAAAGTTACGATTGTCCAAAAGTATGTAAGCGACCATAACTCTTCAAGAGAACAAACCCTGGATGACTTCTTCAACAATCAAACGGATGAGCATCTATTTCTAAAAATGGATATCGAAGGAGCTGAACGGCATGCATTGGCCGGATGCAAGAACTTATTTCAGAATTGCCAGAAGTTGGATTTTGCAATTTGCACATACCATCTACATGATGACGAAGCAGTCATTTCTGCATTTTTGGATAAGCATAACTGCACATATACCAATCAGAAAGGTTTTTTCAGGCATAAAATCCGCAGTGTAGTCATGCGCGGAAGTAAGAGTTAATCATTGATAATCAGCAGAAAGCAATTCGCAATAGTCATACTTACACAAGTATGTATCATAAATGCGCTTTTCTTTTTTCAATAAGAAACGTGAGATATGCGGTTCCCAGGAAAAGAACTTACGCACAGAACGGTACAAACGGAAGAATAAAATCAGGGATACGATATGCCTTTCTTTTTCTTTTCGCGCCGCACGACGATAAATATAATGAGTAAAGAACTGATCGCTATAACGAAGAGCCAGACTAACAGTAGATTCTACATCCCATCCCCTCAAAGAAGCGTATTCTGTCATTATATAAGTCAGCACTTCACGAGAGATGCATAAACGACACATATTACGGCACACAGTATCACAATCAATATCCGATAGCAACTGCATGCGATTCACGTCGACCAGGGAAAAACTATATTCATTCGCATCATTCTGATGGATCAATATATTGCCGGGAGAATAGTCCAAATGCAGGATACCTGCCTGATGCAAAGCAGCTGTGTAGCGCGCAAAAGCAGAAAGTTTATCTTCATTTCCTTCCACTTTCCCATCCATCAGGGAACGGACTGTTTCACCACCATCATAACAACAAATGTAATAGCTATGTGAAAGAAGGCCACTCTGGAATTGTTCGATCATAGCAACTGGCTCCGGAGTGTCAAAGCCATGTTGTTGAATTTCCATAGAGTAAATATAGGAACGCTCTGCTTTTGATTGCCGGAAAAACGAATATACAACACGATTGATGATGTGAGGCTTCTTAAAGCTCTTCACCACAACATCAATGCTGCCTAAGCCAATTCGTTTTAAAACATTTCGCCCATCGTACACCACATCTCCTTTTTCCTGGAAGGACCTTGGAATTTCTTCTATCTCCTTCTGCAGATGCGCGTACTTGGGATTTACAATCACTCTCATTACACTCTCCTATATAATACTAATTACAAAGATGGAGCAAAGATAAAGAAATTAAGGCATATTCCGACTATATTTTTTTTCTTTTCTCACAAAGATTGGCTAACTCTCTATACATATAAGTACTGTTGCGAACAACTTTAGTCGTTTTTTCTTTTTTCTTTTCATTTATCTTTAGACATAAATGCTTTTTTTTAGCTATGTTTGCACGATAAAAAGCATAAAGAAGTCAAGCATGAAACCAATCAAAAGAATTCTGATTATTCGATTTAGACAAATAGGGGACTCTATTCTAGCCGTTGCATTGTGCAGTACGCTGAAAAAAGTTTTACCCGATGCAGAAATACACTTTGTGCTGAATAAAAATATAGCATCGCTCTATGAGGGTCACCCGGACATAGATAAGGTTATTACATTTGACAAGAATGAGAATAAGCCATTCACTGCTTATATAAAAAAAGTATGGCAAGTGACGCACCAAAACAAATACGATGTAATCATCGATATGCGTTCTACGATCCGGACTCTTTTTTTCTCTCTTTTTTCATTAAAAACCCCTTTCCGGATAGGGCGTATCAAGGGATACACACGTTTTCTATTAAATTATCGGACAGACACTTACAGCAATAGTCTAACAACTGATATGGTAGAACGCAACCTATTGCTTGCAGCGCCATTAGAGAAAATCAGGCCTATTCAATATACAAAAGAATTCAGGTTATACCTCACTGACCAGGAGAAAAAAGACTTTCGATATTATATGGAAAAGGAGGGGATAGATTTCGCGCGCCCTGTATTCCTAATAGGAGTCACCACCAAGCTCCTCCATAAAAAATGGAATACGGAGTTTATGATAACCACACTTAAAAGAATATTGGAAGAATACAAGGACATACAAATGATCTTCAACTATGCACCGGGGTATGAAGAAGAAGATGCAAGAAATATCTACAAGGAATTGGGATGTCCGGAACGCATCAAGATTGATATACAAGCCTCTTCATTACGACAACTGGCAGCACTTTGCGCCAACTGCTCGTTTTATTTCGGAAACGAAGGAGGAGCCCGACACATTGCGCAAGCCCTCGAAATTCCTTCATTCGCTATTTATTCGCCAAGCGCCTCTAAATCAATGTGGTTACCTACAAATTCCGTACTTGCCCGAGGTATTAGTCCCGACGATATTCTTCCGCCGGAACAACAAGCAACATTAACTTATGAAGAACGTTTTGCATTAATTACCCCGGAAAAGGTATACAATCAATTAACTTCGACATTAAGACAATTGGGCTAACTCGTGATATAAATCAAGATAAGCTTGTATATGCTTCTCATAACTGAATGAAGCTGCATGTTCTTTCATTCTGGCCAAGCGTTCCTCATCTTTATAGAAATCAGGCAAATGCTCCCGGATACTTTGCACCATAGATTCTGTATCCAAATGCTCCCACATGATGGCGTGTCCATTACAAACTTCCGGCAAACTAGTGCGATTAGCTGCAAATACAGCCTTTCCAAACTGCATAGCTTCCACCACAGGGAGTCCAAAACCTTCTCCTTCACTAGGAAACAGGAACGCCTCACAGTTCCGATACAACCATATCTTTTCACTTTGAGTGATTACATCTGTCAAAAACACATTAGTGACTTGCTTCTCACGAATCAGATTACGCACTTCTTCAGCATAAGCGAAATGGGCATCTCCACAAATATACAAATCATATTCCGGGAAATGGCGCATTACGTCAACCAAGAGATGGAAATTCTTTTTCCTACGGATCTGTTCAATCGTAAAAAAGAAAGGACGTCCCGTCGCAAAAGACGGCTGGGTGCCTTCCAACATATCGATCCTCTCCACCCCATTATAGATGACCCGGATCTCTTTCCCCTTCAAATCTATATGTTGACGAATGACATCTGCGACATAATGAGAAATCGTTGTGACTACTGCTGCCTTATTGACCTTATTCTGCATCCGACGAAGATACATTTTAGCCTTCCAAGGCTTTTTCTCCGTTAAGAAATTAAAGTCATGTATAGTAAAGATAAACTTTGTACCACCGGCAATACGCAACAACTTCCGCTGCTGATTCACCGCATGCCATACATCTACTTTAGGAAGGGTAAAAGGAAAAAACTTATTGATACGACGTACCGGAACAGAAGTCACATTCGGGCCAAATTCCTGCATATATTTCTGTCTCAACAAATATACAAAATGAAGATCCTCTATCGGCATAGACGAAAAAGCGGCCGCATAGTTGGCCGCAATCTGTCCGAAACCAGCTGTTAGACTACCATAATTCGTAAGATCTATCAGTACCTTTTTCTTTCGTTGTATCTCTTTTTCCATCATTATTTGATTCTACACTCTTTCGGCTCAAAAACAACTAAATTGAATTCCTGCAAATATCAACCTACAATCCCTTCTATTTTTGCAATAACCTGTTCCGGCTTTATATCTCTTAAACAGGCATAATCACCACGCCAACAAGGCTTCTGTCCATATACAGAGCAGGGACGGCATGACAAATCAAGTTGCACGGTATTAACCGGCAATTGCTTCCAGCCCATAAAACCGGCATAAGGATGAGTGGCCCCCCAAATAGAAACAACCGGAATATTGACCAAGGACGCCAAATGCATATTGGCAGAATCCATTGAAAGCATCACATCTAAATGGCTCATCAGATTCAGCTCGGTACGCATATTCAGTTTACCGATCATTGAAACAACAGAAGGATATTTAGCAATCCATGCGTCAAACACTTCCTGCTCGCTTTTACCACCTCCAAAAAGAAAAACTTTCACTTGTGGGTTAGCCGCAAAATGTGCTATAACCTGCTCCTGCAACTCTAACGGATAAATCTTACCTCTGTGTTTGGCAAAAGGGGCTATACCAATCCATTTTTGACCTTCCTTAGGTCCTGTGACTGGCTCTATCTCTGCAAAGTTGCCTTTTCCTTCGCCATAAATAGAAGAGAAATTTAATAAAACCGGCAAACCGAGCTTCTCAAGCACATCGGCATAACGGCGAAAAGAACTCTTCTGATTCTCCATCACCTTATCGTGACGACGAACCAGTTTCTTTTTACCGGCCCTTCCCTTACATATGGAAGCTACCGGTTTATTGGCAAGACGAAATCGCAGACATAAATATTTGGAACGAAGCACATGATGAAAATCAGCAATGTAATCAAAATGCATCGCTTTCAACTCCGAATAGAGGCTATTCAAGCCCCAAAGCCCCTTGTGTTTGCCTGTTAAGTCAGCTCCGACAAAACCTACATTCGTAGGCAGCCCCTGAAAGAGCGGCTGCCATACAGCACGACTTAACACTGTTATTTCGTGCTGCGGGATTGCACAGCCAGCGAATGTATTACCGGTATTGTCATGGCTACATCGCCAAGAGCTGAAAAACGAATAATGAGAATACGCGCCATTCGTTATTTTTTTGCATAAAGCACCGGATTCAATGCGGGTCATTATACATTTTCATCTGTTTATATACTTTCATATATTTTCTCCCGGCTTCGATATCAGCCAATAACTGCTCAATAGCCGCAGAGAGGTCTTTACGTTGTTCCAGCAGGATATTCAGCTTAGTCTGACATTGAAGACGGTGTTCCTCTGTAGTATCCGTACGTTCCACTTCCTGCTGCATGTGGTAAATTTTCAATGCAAGAATTGACAAGCGGTCAATAGCCCATGCAGGACTTTCCGTATTGATCGTTGCGTCAGAAAGAGGTTTTACTTCTTTGTATTTGTCTAAGAAGTAGCTATCAATTAGTTCCACCAAGTCTGTACGATCCTGATTTGATTTATCAATTCTTCTTTTCAAAGCCAATGCTTCTACCGGATCAATCTGCGGGTCACGGATAATATCCTCAAAATGCCATTGCACAGCATCAATCCAGTTCTTTAGATATAAATAATACTCAATAGTTTTCAACTCGTAAGGATTGTTCATCGGAGCATCCACACTATCCGTTACATGGTAATCTGTTGTCGATTTCCAAAAAATCTCGTTGCAAAGGTTACTAAATGTCATAATCTTAACTAGCTATAGATATATAATAGGGCAAATCTATGTAATATTTTTCAGACAAGCAACCGTTTCTTACTTTTTTATTTGTTACCTTTGTGGGTATTAAAGATGAATTGTATATGAAAATTATTATCGACAATAAAATACCATTTATAAAAGAGGCGATTCAGAGAATAGCCGATGAGGTGGTTTATGTACCGGGGAAAGATTTTACTCCGGAGCTCGTACGGGATGCAGACGCACTTATCGTCCGTACCCGCACACACTGCAACCGGAATTTATTGGAAGGTAGTCGAGTGAAATTCATAGCAACGGCAACCATAGGTTTCGATCACATTGATACAGAGTATTGCAAACAGGCAGGCATAGAATGGACAAATGCTCCGGGATGCAATTCTGCTTCTGTCGCCCAATATATACAGTCATCGCTTCTGGTGTGGAAATCTTGCAGAAACAAAAAGTTAAACGAACTGACGATTGGCATCATAGGAGTGGGAAACGTAGGGAGTAAGGTAGCTAAAGTTGCCCGGGATTTTGGCATGCGCGTTTTACTGAATGATTTGCCACGGGAGGAAAAAGAAGGAACAGAGCTATTTGCCTCACTAAAAAAAATTGCAGAAGAATGTGATATCATAACCTTTCACGTACCTTTATATAAGGAAGGGAAATATAAAACCTTCCACCTGGCAGATGAGAACTTCTTCCAATCACTCAAACGAAAACCGGCTATCATTAATACCTCCCGAGGAGAGGTTATTGACACTGATGCTCTTTTAAAAGCCTTGGACAGCCGGATCATTTCGGATGCTATCATTGATGTGTGGGAGCATGAGCCGGAAATTAACCGTGAACTACTGGAAAAAGCATTCATCGGTACCCCCCACATTGCGGGTTACTCTGCCGATGGAAAAGCAAACGCCACACGCATGTCACTGGATGCCATTTGCAAATTCTTCCAAATAGAAGCTGATTATAAAATAAACGCACCGGCACCCGCCTCTCCTATTATACATGCCAAAAACCATGAAGAAGCAATCCTCCAAATATATAATCCAGTCGAAGATAGCACCCGATTGAAAAATCAACCGGAACAATTCGAAACCTTACGCGGGGATTATCCTTTGCGGCGAGAAGAGACAGCTTATTTAATCAAGTATTAAGAAATAAGTATTAAGTATTAGGTATTAAGTATTAACCGTAGCGACCGAGAACTTCATGAAATTCCGTCAAACGATTATCTGCATGGAGTAATACTTAATACTTAATACCTAATACTTATTTCTTAATACTTGTTCTATGACTTGCGGGAAGTGTTCATATTCCAAGGCATGCACTTTTTTGGCTACATCATCCGGAGAATCTGTCGGAAGAACAGGACAAGTAGCCTGGAAGATTGCATTTCCTTCGTCATAATGCTCATTTATATAATGTATAGTGATACCGCTTTCCTTTTCACCGGCAGCCACTACCGCTTCATGAACCCGGTCTCCATACATTCCTTTGCCTCCGAACCTCGGCAGAAGAGCAGGATGTATATTTATAATTTTATCGGGATAAGCATGCAAAAGCAAGTCAGGCACACGAACCAGAAAGCCAGCCAGTACGACAAAGTCGATGCGGTACTCCTGCAAAATAGCCAAAATTTCATCTCCGGCTATCCAGTCCTCCTTTGGAAACACGTTACAGGGCACTCCCAAACGATGCGCACGTTCCAAAACGTATGCATCACTTTTATTAGAAAGTACCAACGAAACCTGAACGGAATCGTTTTTTGGAAATACCGGATAATATTCTCGGCATTTGAACCGGAACCGGAAGCAAAAATTGCGATGTTTTTCTTCATAACTCTCAAATTCGATG
>ADJT01001856.1_pt1 | contig 12748 bp, 10 predicted proteins | sample 268108 | NCBI WGS metagenome assembly ADJT01 (sample SAMN00007487, study PRJNA43253) | human gut metagenome | isolation source: feces sample TS29
GTACCAAAAAACGTACGAACGCGAACGTATTGCCGACCGTAGTGTTACCGGTGTGTTCAGTGGTTCGTATGCTATTAATCCGTTCACAGGTGAAGCAGTGCCTGTATGGATCAGCGATTACGTACTGGCCGGATACGGAACAGGAGCTATTATGGCTGTACCTGCTCATGATAGCCGCGACTATGCATTTGCCAAACATTTCGGATTGGAAATCCGTCCGTTGGTAGAAGGTTGTGATGTTAGCGAAGAAAGTTTCGATGCAAAAGAAGGTATTGTTTGCAATTCTCCGCGTCTTGATGTCACTCCTTACTGTGATCTTTCATTGAACGGACTGACCATCAAAGAAGCGATAGAGACAACCAAGAAATATGTAAAAGAGCACAATCTGGGCCGTGTGAAAGTGAACTACCGTCTGCGTGACGCTATTTTCTCTCGCCAACGTTACTGGGGTGAGCCGTTCCCTGTTTACTACAAAGACGGAATGCCCTATATGATTGACGAAGCCAGCCTGCCGCTGGAACTTCCGGAAGTCGCTAAATTCCTGCCTACCGAAACAGGTGAGCCTCCATTAGGACACGCAACTAAATGGGCTTGGGATACAGTAAACAAATGTGTCATAGAAAATGAGAAGATTGACCATGTAACCGTCTTCCCGCTGGAACTGAACACCATGCCGGGATTCGCCGGTTCTTCGGCTTACTATCTCCGCTACATGGACCCGCATAATCATCAGGCATTAGTTGATCCGAAAATTGACCAGTACTGGAAAAATGTAGACCTATATGTAGGTGGTACCGAACATGCAACAGGGCACTTGATTTATTCTCGTTTTTGGAATAAATTCCTGTATGACATGGGTGTGTCTGTAATGGAAGAACCCTTCCAAAAGTTAGTAAACCAAGGAATGATTCAAGGTCGCAGTAACTTTGTATATCGTATCAAAGATACCAATACTTTCGTTTCACTGAACCTGAAAGATCAGTACGAAGTTACCCCTATTCACGTAGACGTAAATATCGTATCTAATGATATTTTGGATTTGGAAGCATTCAAAGCATGGCGTCCTGAATATAAAACAGCCGAATTTATCCTCGAAGACGGAAAATATGTCTGCGGATGGGCAGTTGAAAAGATGAGTAAATCTATGTTCAATGTAGTCAATCCGGATATGATTGTTGAGAAATACGGTGCAGATACACTTCGTATGTACGAAATGTTCCTCGGCCCGGTAGAACAGTCCAAACCGTGGGATACAAACGGAATCGACGGTGTACACCGTTTTATCCGTAAATTCTGGTCGTTGTTCTACAGCCGTACAGACGAATATCTGGTGACAGACGAACCTGCAACAAAAGAAGAATTGAAGAGCCTTCATAAATTAATCAAGAAGGTGACTGGTGATATTGAACAGTTCTCTTACAATACATCTATCAGCGCATTCATGATTTGCGTAAACGAACTCTTCAACCTGAAATGTAGCAAAAAAGAGATTCTGGAACAGCTCGTTATCACTCTCGCTCCTTTCGCTCCACATGTCTGCGAAGAGTTGTGGGATGTATTGGGACACGAAACTTCCGTATGCGACGCCCAATGGCCTGCATACAACGAAGAATATCTGAAAGAAGATACTATCAACTATACCATCTCTTTCAACGGAAAGGCACGTTTCAATATGGAATTTGCAGCAGATGAAGCTTCGGACGCTATCCAAGCCGCAGTATTGGCCGACGAACGTTCACAGAAGTGGATTGACGGCAAGACTCCGAAAAAGATCATTGTCGTTCCGAAAAAGATTGTAAACATTGTAATTTAAAGTATTAAGTATAAAACAATAAGTATTAAGTAATAAGTATTAAGTATTATCCGTAGTCGTTTTCCAAATATATCCGCCAGGTTAATACTTAACACTTATTACTTAATACTTGAACTTAAAATCCATGCATAAACTGACAAAAGCGGAAATAATGAGAGAAGTGAAAGATTATATCTACATCACTCTCGGATTGATAAGCTATTCTTTGGGATGGGCAGCATTCCTGTTACCTTATCAGATAACTACCGGAGGAACTACCGGTATCGGGGCTATTATCTATTATGCAACAGGATTCCCAATCCAATGGTCATACTTCATCATTAATGCAGTTCTGATGACCTTCGCAATCCGGGTATTAGGTCCAAAATTTAGTATAAAAACCACTTATGCTATTTTTACGCTGACTTTTCTGCTTTGGTTATTCCAGTTGGTGGTGAACAATTACGTAGAAGCACCGGATATGACGCCGGACGGCAAGCCGCTATTGCTTGGTACAGGACAGGACTTCATGGCTTGTATTATCGGTGCAGCCATGTGTGGTGTAGGCCTCGGTATCACTTTCAACTACAATGGAAGTACGGGCGGAACAGATATTATCGCGGCCATCGTCAATAAATACAAAGATGTATCACTTGGACGAATGATTATGATATGTGATGTATTCATTATCAGCTCCTGTTACTTTATATTTCATGATTGGCGTCCGGGTTATTTTGGTTTTGTCACCCTGTTTATTATTGGTGTTGTGCTCGACTGGATTATCAACAGTGCTCGTCAATCGGTTCAATTCTTCATCTTCTCCAAGAAATATGATGAAATAGCCGACCGTATCATTAAAGACGCCGACCGGGGAGTAACGGTACTCGACGGTACGGGATGGTACAGTAAAAACAATGTGAAAGTATTGGTAGTACTTGCCAAGAAACGTCAGTCACTCGAAATTTTCCGTTTGGTAAAACGCATTGATCCGAATGCTTTTATCTCTCAAAGTTCCGTTATCGGTGTGTATGGCGAAGGATTCGATAAGCTGAAAGTGAAATAAGAACCGGTTGATAAGTAGTGAACAACCCTGTTAAAACAAAAATAAGATGATGAAACGCAAACTTGTATTTGCTACCAATAATGCTCATAAACTGGAAGAAGTGGCCGCTATCCTGGGAGATCAAGTAGAATTATTAAGTCTCAATGATATCGGTTGCCAAACGGATATTCCCGAAACAGCCGAAACACTGGAAGGAAATGCGTTATTAAAATCTTCCTATATCTACAAAAACTATCATCTGGATTGTTTTGCCGATGATACGGGATTGGAAGTGGAAGCCTTGAACGGAGCTCCCGGAGTCTATTCCGCCCGCTATGCAGGAGGTGAAGGACACGACGCCCAGGCAAATATGCTCAAACTTCTTCACGAACTGGACGGAAAGGAAAACCGTAAAGCGCAATTTCGCACCGCTATTTCGTTGATACTGGACGGAAAGGAGTATCTCTTTGAAGGAGTGATAAAAGGCGAAATAATCAAAGAAAAACGTGGTGATTCCGGATTTGGCTACGATCCTGTTTTCATGCCTGAAGGTTACGACCGGACTTTTGCCGAATTGGGAAATGATATCAAGAACCAAATCAGCCATCGTGCACTGGCTGTACAGAAACTTTGTGAGTTTCTGCAAAGCTGATTATACATACCCACTTAAAATATAAAACACAATGAAGAAAATTACTTTATTTACTTTACTTACGCTCCTATTGTGTACTTCGTGTGTAACAAAAAAGAAGTTCATGCTTGCAGAGATGGCAGCCACCGCAAGCAAAGACAGTCTGCAAGGGTTGTTGAATAACTCCCGCGAAGTTGGTAACCAGCTATCGGCACAAGTCAAAAACCTCTTGCGTGATACGACCAAGATGGGGAACAGTATCCGCCAGTATCAGAGTATGTTGAATGTCAACATGACTGAACAGGAAAAACTGAATGCGCTGTTGAGCCAGAAGAAAAATGAGCTGAACGAAAGAGAACGCACGATCAATGAATTGCAGGACATGATTAAGGCGCAGAATGATAAGGTACAAAATCTCTTGAGTAATGTAAAAGATGCATTACTTGGTTTTAGTACTGACGAGCTGACCGTTCGCGAAAAAGACGGAAAAGTATATGTAGCGATGTCCGACAAATTATTATTCCAGTCAGGAAGTGCCCGCCTAGATAAACGTGGAGAGGAAGCTCTCGGCAAACTGGCCGAAGTATTGAACAAACAGACGGACATCGACGTATTTATCGAAGGACATACGGACAACAAACCGATCAATACTGTACAATTCAAAGATAACTGGGATTTGAGTGTGATCCGTGCCACTTCCGTAGTTCGTATCCTCATCAAGAATTACAATGTAAATCCTTTACAGATTCAGCCTAGCGGCCGCGGTGAATATATGCCTATTGATGACAACGAAACAATAGAAGGAAGAAGCAAGAATCGCCGTACGGAGATTATCATGGCTCCGAAGTTGGATAAGTTGTTCCAGATGCTTCAAAGTTCGGAAGAATCCAAATAAAAAATAATTGATTCAATAATCAACAATAAAAAATCCTCTCGGTTAATAAACTGGGAGGATTTTTTTATCTTTAAAGAATTGAATTATTTTAAAACAGTTTCTAACTGTTATTCATTCAAGAACAATAATAAAAACCAAATTTCTTTATAATCCCAACTTAGCCGAAATCTCCAACATCCGCTGAATCGGCTTCACTGCCTTCTTAGCCACCTCCGGATCTACCGTTATTTCCGGTGCTTCATTCTTCAAACACTCATAGAGCTTCTCTAACGTATTCAACCGCATGAAGCTACACTCGTTACATCCGCACGTACTATCGTTCGGAGGAGCAGGGATAAACGTTGTCTGCGGACACTTCTTCTGCATCTCATGCAAGATACCCGATTCGGTAGCCACAATATACGTGTTTTCCGGATGGTTCACGGCATACTTCAACAAAGCAGCTGTAGATCCTACCACATCAGCCAGTTTCAATACTGTACTCTTACATTCGGGATGTGCCAAGACCAACGCTTCCGGATGCTGCGCTTTCAATTCCACAATCTTTTCAACAGAGAACTGTTCATGCACGTGACAGGCTCCGTCCCAAAGCAACATATTCCTGTTCGTAACAGAGTTGATATAATTACCCAAATTCCTATCCGGACCAAAGATTATTTTCTCATCTTTGGGGAAGCTTTCCACGATCTGCTTCGCATTGGTGGAAGTCACCACCACATCTGTCACTGCTTTCACGGCAGCTGTTGTGTTGACGTACGAAATAACGGTGTATCCCGGGTGCTCTTTGACAAACTGTGCAAACTGATCCGCCGGACAACTGTCCGCCAACGAACAACCTGCCGCCATGTCGGGTACCAACACTTTCTTGTCCGGACAAAGCACCTTTGCCGTTTCCCCCATAAAGTGAACGCCACACATCACAATAATGTCCGCTTCCGTTTTGGCTGCCCATTGAGCCAATGCCAAACTGTCGCCAACGTAATCGGCGATGTCTTGTATTTCCCCTTTCTGGTAGTAGTGTCCCAGAATGATTGCATTCTTTTCTTTCTTTAGCTCGTTAATAGCCTTTATGAGTTCATTCATAATAATATTCTTATTTCTTTCCTTTTAAAAAAAATCCTTTGTTAGTGATGATAGCCTGTTAATAATGTTAGCAAATAAATACGATTTTTCTTGCCGGATAAGTTATTAGTCCATACTTCTGCTTTATGAGTCAGTTATGAACTGATATAAAGGGCAAGATATCCTATCCTACTTGCTTCATTATCAATGAAAGCATCGTTAAATGCCGTCAAATGGAAGTTTGCTATTAACTCCCTGTTGATAAAGTGCAAAGTTAAAAACTTTATGGATATAAACAGGCAGATAAGTGCTGAAAAATATGTTTATGTCTGTGTAGAAAGTTTTGGGTTAGTTTTTTGGAATGTTCATAATGAAGGCCTCTTATATCTTCTTTTGAATAATGCAAGAATTATTTTTCAAAATCTTTGCCGATAGTTTTGACAGGTTTTAAACCGTTATCAACACCTTGTTAACTGAAAAGAATTACCTTTGTGGACAAGAACATAATAAAAGAAAAGACGTATGCGTAAACTGAAAATAACAGAGCTGAACCGTATTAGTGCCGAAGAGTTTAAACAGGTTGAAAAACTGCCTTTGGTGGTAGTGCTGGACGATATTCGTAGTTTGCACAATATAGGTTCTGTGTTCCGTACTTCGGATGCTTTCCGTATTGAATGTATCTATCTGTGTGGTATAACAGCTACCCCACCGCACCCTGAAATGCATAAGACTGCGCTGGGTGCAGAGTTCACTGTCGACTGGAAGTATGTTAATAACGCTGTTGATGCTGTTGATAACCTCAAAAATGAAGGGTATATCGTTTATTCTGTAGAGCAGGCGGAAGGAAGCATCATGCTTGATGAACTCCAGCTGGATAAAACCAAGAAGTACGCTATCGTTATGGGAAACGAAGTGAAAGGGGTACAGCAGGAGGTTATTAACCATTCGGATGGCTGTATAGAGATTCCTCAATATGGTACAAAACATTCGTTGAATGTTTCTGTAACTACTGGTATTGTGATTTGGGATTTGTTCAAAAAGTTACACTAATAGTCATAATACAGGATTGGTTAATAAGTTGTTTATAACGAGTTAATAGCTTAGTTAATTCATTTATAATCAATAACTATGTTCTGTTTATAACTATATGGAGCCATGTTGATTCTATGGGTGTTGGGTAGTTATTATTATAGTTGTTGATAGTTCGTTTTCAGGCTGTTGATACTTGAGTTGTCAGGTATTAACAGCTTATATGATACATATTAATAGCTGGGAACTCAAGTATTAACTTCTGAGAAACCGGAAATTAATACCTTACAGGAAGTTTGTTAATTCTTGAAATGATAACTAGTATGGTTGAGTAGTGATCAATTGGTTATGAGGTTGATAAACTTATAAGCCGATTGATTTTAGATTTGTCCGTTCTCCACCATCAACACTACACGTTCTGTTAGTTTGTCCTCACCTTGCGGATCATATTCTTTTTTAAACTGGCTCCGAACAATGCAGCAAAAGTCTGATAGAATCCCGCTTTGAAAGGTCCCATAAATGCTTTCACCAGTTCATAACTGGTAGAATTGCTTTGGCGGTCTATTAATTTAATCAACAGTTTCCCCTGTGCAAACGATAGTTTTTTCATTCGGGGAGTATATTGATCTTTCAATCCTTTTTCAACCCGTTTGATATGTTTTTGGCGGGCTTTCTCATTGGGCAAAGTCTGAAGATATTCGTAAGTTTCAATGATGGCCTGATTAATTTCTCTGGAGATAGGATATACCTTTTTCACATTGCGAATCAGTCGGTAATATTCCTGACGTTCCTTTTCATTTTTGAATTTCAACGGACGGAAAATATACACAGTTCTTAACTGGACACATGGAATGGTATCTCCATTGTAGATACACATCGGAACCAAATATCCATTGATGCTTTGTTTATCTTGAGCTTGCAGGCGCAACGAACAACAAACAATAGCAAACAGCGTCATTACTACTATGTTAAGCCTCTTTTTCACGATACAAAAATAGAATTAAAATTTTATTATTCAGACATTTCTCTTCGATGTTAACCTATTTAAAGTATCTTTGCGGCCTTATCTGTTAAAAAAGCAGGAAGAATAAACCATTTTATTGATGAAAACTATTCAACTTTTACGGTTGATAAGTATTATAAACAGCCTGTTAATAATTCCTGCTTGTAGTGCTCAAAACCCTTCCGAAAGTCTTTTAGAAGATGTTCTTGAAGATTTATCTGTTAATAACGGAACTGATAACTCTGTTAATACTCCTAATTGGGAAAATGAATTGGAAGAACTTTCCAATCGTATGCAGGAACCAGTTAATTTGAATGTTGCTACCCGTGAACAACTCGAACAGTTTCCTTTCCTTAGTGATATTCAGATTGAACATCTGCTGGCCTACATCTATATACACGGACAGATGAAAACCATCTATGAACTTCAACTGGTAGAAGAGATGGATAGGCAAACAATCCAGTATTTACTACCTTTTGTCTGTATAAAAGCTATTAACAATGAACCTGCTTTTCGGTGGAAAAGTCTGTTGAAAAGCGCAGCAAAGTATGGAAAGAATGAGCTGTTAACTCGCTTTGATATACCATTTTATAGGCGAAAAGGTTATGAACATACCTATTTAGGACCTTCTGTTTATAACTCTGTGAAATACAGTTTCCGATACAGTGACCGACTCTATGCAGGAGTCGTTGCTGAAAAAGATGCTGGAGAACCTTTTGGAGCTTTACACAATCGCTACGGCTATGATTATTATTCCTTTTATCTGTTATTAAAAGATTGTGGACGATTAAAAGCATTAGCTATTGGTAACTATCGGCTTAGTTTCGGACAAGGATTAGTGATTAGCACTGATTATCTGATGGGAAAAACAATTTATGCCTCTTCTTTCAACAATCGCAGTGGCGGAATAAAGAAACATTCTTCTACCGACGAATACAACTATTTCCGAGGAGTAGCTGCCACTGTTTCTTTGGCAAAAGATTGGGATATGTCCGGTTTCTATTCACACCGTTCATTAGATGGAGTAATCACAGACGGAGCAATCACCTCTATCTATAAAACCGGGCTACATCGAAGTCAAAAGGAAGCAGATAAGAAGAACCTGTTCACCATGCAATTAACAGGTGGAAACGTGAGTTATCAACACAACCGTATCCGACTGGGTATCACGGGTATTTACTACCTTTTCAACCGACCATACGAACCGGAATTAACAGGCTATTCCAAATACAATCTTCATGGAAACAACTTCTATAATCTAGGGATTGATTATGCTTATCGCTGGCATCGTTTTTCTTTTCAAGGAGAGACGGCCATAGGAAAACAAGGTTGGGCCTCTTTGAACCGTTTGCAGTATTCACCGGTTCAAAACACTCAAATCATGTTGATACACCGGTTTTATTCTTATAACTATTGGGCCATGTTTGCCCATTCTTTTGGTGAAGGAAGTACGACACAAAATGAACAGGGATATTATATCGGCATGGAGACTTCTCCTTTTGCCTATTGGAAATTCTTCGCCTCATTCGATTTATTTTCTTTCCGTGGAAAAAATACAGAGTAAATAAACCCTCTCGCGGAACAGATGGATTGCTTCAAGCCACTTTCACTCCACGCAGCCATCTATCCATGTATCTGAAGTACCGCTATAAACGCAAGGAACGGGATTGGACAGGTAGTAAAGGAACACTAACACTTCCTATTTTTCACCATCAACTTCGTTATCGTTTGAACTATTCTTTAGGAGATGTGTTAAGCAGTCGTACAACTTTAGATTATAATCATTCTCATTCTCAGGACAGAGCTGCTAATATAGGATATCAGGTTACACAAATGATATCCTCCCAACTGCCTTGGGCCAGGCTGTTTGCTGACGTTCAGGGCAGTTACTTTTTTACAGACGATTATGATTCGCGTGTATATGTTTCGGAAAGCGGATTGCTTTATACGTTTTACACTCCGTCCTTCCAAGGACGTGGGTTTCGCTGTAGCGTCCGCCTCAGATATGAACTGAATAAACACTGGTTGTTCATAACCAAGTTTGGCGAAACAGTCTATTTAGACCGGAATGAGATCGGTTCGGGCAATGATTTGATCTGTGGAAATAAAAAAGCAGATGTACAAATGCAACTGCGTATTAAGTTTTAATGTATATTTGTCTGCCAGAAATAACAGAAGAATACGATATTAAATGGATGACAGGGCTACTTTTGACAAAATGTTTAATGAATGGTATGCACAGTTTGTATATTTTGCATATTATTTTATAAATGACGCTGAGGTATGCAGAGATATCGTAAGTGATGCTTTTGAGTATTTGTGGCGTAATTATGAAAAGATAGAAGAAGCGACGGCTAAAACTTATCTTTATACAATCATTCGTACACGTTGCATTGACTATCTTCGCAAGCAAAATATTCATGAAGAATATGTAGAGTTTACTTCGCAATTAACTGATAAAATGATAGAAGTCGATTCACAACATTCTGATTCTCGTGTTTTGCGTATTCGTAAAGCTATGGAAAAGTTGACTCCTTATAATTATCATATATTGGAAGCATGCTATATTCATAATAAGAAATATAAAGAAGTGGCCGAAGAATTGAATGTAAGTGTTGCGGCTATTCATAAGAATATAGTAAAGGCTTTGCGTATTCTTCGCGAAGAATTGGGGCAAGAGGGTAACCGGAATAGACTTTAAAACGTAAATATATATATTGAATACATTATTTATGGATGAAAAGAATATAAATATAAGCAAGTCGGAAGAAGAATTCCTGGAAATTATGGAGAATCGTTCTCATATAACTGCTGATCAATTGCATAATTTGAAAGAAGATGAGGAGTGCTTGCAAGCATGTTCTGATTTGGCAGAAATTGTGATAGAGATGCAGAAAAAACAAAATATGCTGGCAATTGATGTCCGGAATGAACTGGCAGATTTTCATAATAAACATTCTAAAGACGATCGAAGAAAAAATACACGCATGCTGTTGTGGGCCAGTATCACAGGTGTAGCGGCAACTGTTGTCATAATTTTAGTTTTGCGTGCAATGATGATTTCGTCGCAACCGGAAATCATTCAAGTGTTTCAAGCCAATCATGTTGCCCAACAAGTCACTTTACAAGTGAATGGTGAGAAGGAAGTAAAGCCACTGAAAGAAGTAGTAGAATCTTTTTCGTCTTCTTCCGCTGCACAGTTGTCTTCTAAAGAAATAGATTATAGTCGCGCTCTTCTTCAGACAGAAACCAAGGAAGTGGGAAAGCAGAGAATACAGATACATAGATTAAGTATTCCCAGGGGAGAGACATTCAAAGTTGTTTTATCCGAAGGAACCGAAGTCTTCTTGAATTCAGACAGTCGATTAGCTTACCCTACGATTTTTAAAGGAAAAGAAAGAGTCGTCTCTTTGGAAGGTGAAGCTTATTTTAAAGTTACTAAAGATGCAGAACATCCTTTTATTGTAAAAACTGGAAATATACAGGTTCGCGTATTAGGAACGGAATTTAATGTGCGTAGCTACTCTCCTACTGACGTTCGTGTTACGCTCATTACAGGAAAAGTGGCTGTTAGCGATACTTGTGGGGTTCATAGTGTTGAAATGATGCCGGGACAAAGTGCACAACTTTCTTCTAACGGAACATTTGCTGTGAAAGAGGTGGATATTGAATCATTTTTATATTGGAAGGAAGGATTTTTCTATTTTGACGATGTTGCTCTGGTTGACATGATGAAAGAAATAGGGCGTTGGTATAATATAGATATTGAGTTCCGCAATAGCAAAATCATGGATCTTCGTATGCATTTCTTTGCAAATCGTCATCAAGACATCTTTCATTTGATTGAATTATTGAATCGAATGGAGAGAATACATGCTTATTTTGAAGCAGGAAAACTAATTATCGAATAAAAAGCAAGCAAAAAGATATAAATCTGAATAGAAAAATATATTTCTGAAAAAAACTCTTTTAAGGGTAACCATTCTTTTTTAAACTTCGTATACAATTAAAAGAATGAAATATTATTTAACTATTCAGGCTTATGAAAAAGAATCAAGCACAGAAGTTCATTGTTTTATTTTGGCTTTTCCTTTTTGCCTATTCATGGCGTGTGGAAGCACAGACAGGCAAAGAAAAGCAACTAACAATGGAGTTTAAAAATGAAGGGTTGCCCTCTATTTTTAAACGTTTTGAAAAAGTATCGGGGTATAAAGTTCTTTTTATTTACGATGAAATTAGTTCTTATACTTCTACCGGAAAAGTAGAAAAAGCTACAGTTGATGAAGCATTGAAAGTGATTATTGGAAAAAATCCGTTAAAATACCACATTGACGGACAATTCATAAATATCACAAAAAAAGATTCTAAGAAGTTTTTCTCACAAGTAAAGGGAAAAGTTTTTTCCGAGGAAGACGGACTTCCGGTTATTGGCGCCACTATTATAGTGGAAGGTCCTAATAATATCCGTACTATCACAGATAATAATGGTAATTTTCAGCTCTCTGATGTTTCGAAAGATAGCCGAGTCAGAATATCGTATGTAGGTTTGGAAACCCAGTTCTTGAATCCTTCATCCTATATGTCGGTAGTGATGAAGTCTGATACAAAGGCGCTGGATGAGGTAGTGGTGACAGGTATGTTCAATAGGAAGAAAGAGGGATTCACCGGTTCTGCTGTTACTATCAAGGGTGAAGACCTGAAAAAATATAGTACGAATAATGTGGCTAAAGCAATAGCTGCTGTCGCTCCTGGGCTTCGCATCATGGATAATATCAATATGGGGTCTAATCCGAATAATCTGCCTGATATGCGTATGCGTGGCGGTGCAAATATGGATATGGCTACACAGTCTGCGGTAGATTTTAATTCTACCAGTAATGACGTATTAGCAGTTCAGGGCGAATATGAGACCTATGCCAATCAACCGCTGCTTATCATGGACGGATTTGAAATCACCATACAGACACTTGCCGATATGGATCCCGACCGTGTTGCTTCTATCGTTGTGTTGAAAGATGCGGCAGCTACAGCTATTTACGGCTCGCGTGCGGCAAATGGAGTAATTGTTATCGAAAGCAAGACTCCCAAACCGGGACGGATTTGGGTGACTTATGGTGGGGAACTTCGTATTGAAGCTCCGGATATGACCGGATATAATTTAATGAATGCAAGAGAGAAGATAGACGCAGAGTTGCAAAGCGGGCTTTATACATACGGTGGTGAGACAGTTGAAAAATGGCAGCTCTATCAATCTAAATTGCGTGAAGTGCTGGCAGGAGTAAATACTTATTGGC
>ADJT01008931.1_pt1 | contig 12659 bp, 10 predicted proteins | sample 268108 | NCBI WGS metagenome assembly ADJT01 (sample SAMN00007487, study PRJNA43253) | human gut metagenome | isolation source: feces sample TS29
AGACGACAATGAATGAGATTTTGATACGAAAAGCAAAGAAAGGCGATAAAGATGCTTTTTGTCGGCTTATAGATGAGAATGTACAGAGTATGTACAAGGTTGCAGCGGCATATCTGAAAAATGATGAAGATGTTGCGGATGCAATACAGGATACGATTCTTTCCTGCTATGAAAATTTGAAAAGTCTGAAACAGAACAGATATTTCAAAACATGGATGATCCGAATTCTGATCAATAAGTGCAAGGACATGATACAGAAGAAAAAGCTGGTTACTTATACGGATCAGATGCCGGAAACGCCTTTTCACGAAGAAAAATATGCAGCAATGGAATGGATCCAGGCTTTAGAGCCATTGGACAGTAAATACCGCTTGGTTGTTCTTCTATACTATATGGAAGGATTTGGTATCCGGGAAATCAGTGACATTCTGGATATGAAGGAAAGCACTGTAAAATCTCGTCTTTATCGTGGCAGAAAACAGATTGCAGAGATGTATGGATATAAGGTTAAGGAGGGACGTGCCTAATGATGACTTTAAATTATAATGAGAAAGACTTCCAGAAAAAACTTCAAAAGGACATAGAAATGCCGGAAATCGTGCATGAACATATTAATCAGGCATATCGTTTGATTGAAAATAACGCTGTTTTACAGAAAAAAGCATCAAAGGATCCATATCATTGGATGAAAAGTGGAGGCAGGATAGCAGGAGGGATGGCAGCGGTACTGGTAGTAGGATTTGTATTCTGTGCAATCAATCCGGTAATGGCAAAAAATATCCCGGTTGTAGGAGGACTCTTTGAAATTTTACAGGATAATGTGAGTTTCTTTGGTGACTTTTCAGATCATGCAACAACTTTGGAAGCTGTTGATGGAACGAAGACAGATAGCAGTGAAACAGACGGAGCCAAGACAGATCATGCCAATAATGATACTATTTACACTAAGACAGCAGATGGGCTGACAATTACATGTTCTGAGGTATATGCAAACAGCCAGGCAATTTATGTGACTATGCAGTTTAAAAGTGATAAACCGTTCCCAGAAACAGAAACTGGGGCGGAAAGTGGAACACCAGTCATTGATCTGGATATGACAGGGGGTGTGGACTTTAATTCAGAGGCTAGCCCGGTAATTGACGGTCAAGTGGAAGGAAAATTTCTGGATGATAACACCTATGCATGTATTTTCCGTTATGATTTGGCTGAAGCCGCAAAAGATTATACGGAATATAATGAGAAATACAATGAAATGACACAGCAGGTAATGGATGAGATGGGAATAACTCAGGCGGACTTAGATGATCAGACGGATGAAGGTTATGCGCTGCTGGAAGAGTTTATCAATAAATTGTCTGAACGTGGTGGAGAATATCAGAAGTACATTAAAGATATTGATATTCCAGATACCTTTAACCTGCATCTGGATATTACGAAGGTAAGAGGACTGGAAGCAAACTATCAGTGGTCAGAAGAGGATGAGAAAAAATATGGAAGGGATGCTGGCTACTACAAATATGAAGGTGACTGGAGCTTCGATATCCCGGTTACGGTAGATGATTCCCAGACAGAAGTATTGGAACTCAATGATACAAACGATGCAGGTATTGGACTTAAATCGGTGATTCGTACTCCATATGAATTGACGGTAAATGAACTTTATAAGGAAGGTTCCAACAGTGATTGCTTTATGGTAGCTCTTGATGCCAATGGAAACACACTTCCGTACAATGAGTCTACTGGAAACTGTAATAACTTCGCAATTCAGGACAGAGATATTTCTACGGTAGACATTTATTTTCTGGATTATGTCCAGTATATGGATGAATTGAAAGGTCAGCAGAATTTTGATAATCCTACGAAAGAGGATGGACAAAAATGGAAAAAACTTCTGGAGGAGAATGCGAAGTACCATAAGACATTGCATTTTGACAATGACAATGTAAAAAACTAGTTGATGTAAAAGAAAGATGAATAAGATATGAGACAAAAAGAAGTGATGGGGCAATCAATAAGAACTTCAAAATCGGCAAGACCCGGAACAATTACTTATGTGCCGATAGACAAGTCTGAATTCAGATCTACTGTATCTTCAGACAAAAAGAAAAACAAAATTATGAAAATAGTTGTAATGCTTATAGTGACGATTTTGGTTATGAGCTGTTGTGTGTATGCAGGTATATCTTATTATTACTCATATCACTTCTTTTTGGGTACGACCATCAATGGAATTGACAGTTCAAATAAGACAGCTTATGAAGTTGAGCAGGAGATTGCAGGGAAAAAGGATAACTATGTTATTCAGGTAAGTGCAAGGATGCAGGAACCTCAGACTATTACAGGTAAAGACATTGATTATCAATATGTATCCAGTGGGGAAATCCTTCAGCTGCTGAAGACTCAGAAACCATGGGAATGGATCAGAGGTTTTTTTGAAACGAAAAATTATATGGTTCAAGAAGAGACTGTTTTCAGTCGGGAAAAGCTGGAGAAACAGGTAAGTTCATTAAATTGTGCCCAAAAAGAGAATCAGATAGCACCGGAAAATGCATATGTAAGTTTTGCTAATTCAGAATTTACTATTGTTCCAGAGACAGAAGGGAGTGAATTAAATGCCAGGGAAGCTTATCAGATGATAAGCGGAGCAATTGATAATGAGGCGGCAGATGTAGATCTGGGAAGTAATCCAAAGGCTTATAAGAAAGCAGATGTGACGAGAGATAGTTCAGAACTTCAGAATATGGTAAATATGTATAATAGCCTGGCAAAAGCAAATATCACATATACATTTGGAGATGAAATGGTAACACTTGACGGGAATACCATCAAAAACTGGCTGCAGTTTGACGAGAAAGGGCAGCTGCTTCCGGATGATGGAGCCTTCAGGCAGCATGTAGTGGATTATGTGACACAGCTTGCAGCAGATCATGATACAGTTGGCACTGAAAGACAATTTGAGACCACAAGCGGAAGGACTGTGTATGTATATGGCTCAGCCTATGGATGGAAGATTGATCAGGACAAGGAAGCAGCACAGCTCATGCAGGAAATTCAATCAGGAACCCAGACAACCAGGGAACCGGTATATTCTATGAGAGCAAATGCACATGGGATCAATGATCTCGGAGATACATATATAGAGGTAGATCTTACAGAGCAGTATATGTGGTATTATCAGAATGGAAATATTATTTTTCAATCAGAAATCGTATCCGGACTGCCAGGTGATCCGGATAGAAAAACACCCCCTGGAATATTCACACTGAATTCAAAGAGCAGTCCGTCTGTGCTGCGAGGTGAAATGACAGCAAATGGAACCTATTCTTATGAACAGCCGGTAACGTACTGGATGCCATTCAATGGAGGGATTGGCTTTCATGATGCAGACTGGCAGCCGTACTTTGGTGGTGACAGATATCTTACAGGTGGTTCTCATGGATGCATCAATCTTCCCCCGGAAAATGCCGGACAGCTTTACAGCCTTATTCAGTATGATGTCCCGATAATTTGTTTTTACTAATTCTATATTATTCTGCCAGACGGCTTTAATTAATATGTTTTCAATCTGCCGGAGATTTGTTTTGGAAAAGAAGACCTCATTTTTAAAGAATTAAAAAATACCTGTAATGTGGGCAAAACTTTTTCAGGATCTTTTAAAAGATTGTGACCGGGAGATATATTCAAATCCGCAATTTTATACATGGAAGAAAACAAAGTAATAGTAAGTCGAATGGCCGTGTATTAAAATTAGGTAATGTAATTGAAGAAAAGATATGATATCATATGGGTAACAAATTGAACTGTGTGTGGAGGTGATGGCTGTGAAGAAAAAAGTGACAATAGTGTTGGTCATTATTAGTATTGTTGCTATAAGTACAATGATTATGTTTTCAACATATAAGTCTTCAGAAGACTGTCGAAAAGCAAATGCCGCGATACAGTGGGATTGTTCTGTAACCTGTGCGGAAGAGTCAACGCCTGATTCTTATGTAATTACATATTCCGATGCAAAAATTTCATCCAAAACAGGCGTGTTGACGGTTCAGAACAGAAACGATTTTGACATTATTGTGTATTTGCTCTGCGAAGGAAAACAGGAACTCGTATCTGGCAGGATTCCTGCGGGTGGCTGCTATTCTTTTCTGAACGTTACAGATGAAGAACACACGGTAGGTATTCATGCTGATGTTGGTGAAAATACGGATATAAAAGTATTTGTATATGACGGAAAAGACACCGAACCATATACAAGATAATTGATAAGACGAAGAATATTGAAAAAAATATTCGCAGATATTTTGGGATATGAAGTTCAGGAATGGATAATGGATTTGGAAGCATTAGGAATTCACTCATATGACTTGGATGATCTGGCACAAACACAGAAAATATTCCACTGCCAATAAAAAAGGCAGCTTTTCCCTATATCTACACGCCATAGGTATCGAAAACCTATGGCGTTTTTTATAAAATTTTTTTCTTGAAAGCAAATGGCTGTTTTTCAAGTCTAATAATTATAAGAAGAAAGGGAGGTACTTTATGGATGCTTTAATAACAGAGGCTAAAAATGGAGATAAAGAAGCATTTGTCAGATTAATCCGGATGAATAAGCAGAGCCTGTATAAAACTGCCTGGATTTATCTTCGGGATGAGCAGGACATTGCAGATCCCTGCAAAATACAATCCTATCCTGCTATGAAAATATACAGAGACTGAGAGAACCGAAATATTTTAAAACCTGGCTGATGCGGATCCTTATAAATGAGTGCAAGGACATTCTCTGCCAAAAGAACCATGCAGCAGAACTGGATGATTTTGCAGAAGGTGTACATTGTGAAGAACTGAATCTCTGTGAATGGAAACAATTGCTTTTATGCCTGGATGAAGAAAGTAGGAAAATCGTGGAACTCTATTATTTTGATGAATTTTCAGTTAAGGAAATCAGTGCCCTTCTTGAAATGAACAGCAATACCGTATCAACCAAACTTTCCCGGGCAAGAGCAAAATTAAAAAAGGTGATCAGGAGGTGAGACTATATGAGGGAAATCAGAAGGATTTTAAAAGAAGAAACTGCAATACCGGAAAATATTGATAAAGCCATGGAAGATGTTCTGAGTGGAATTTTAAATTCCCCAGACGAGAAAACAACGGGGGCTTTAAATAAAAAAACAGATGGAGAAAGAACGAAAAATTCAGGAAATAAGAAAAAAATAATTCGGATTCTTCTTCCGGTAGCTGCTATATTAGGAGTTAGTACTGGTGTACTTGCAACAAATATCGGACGACTGTATAAAGAACTTGAACAACAGGGTGTCGCTGAACAGGAGGCAGCTCAAATGGTTGTCACAGAACCTGAGTCAACTGCAGAAAATGTGGAAAATATTACTTCTTATCCAATAACTCCCGAGGTGGTCGATTGGAATCAGTCCATGCTGACTGTTAAAGAAGCGTATTTTGATGGCGGCGGTTTAAGTTTTGTGGGAGAACCTTCCAATGAGGCAAAGAATTATATGATCACTTGCCGTGATCATGCAACGGTGAATGGAAAAGATGCACTGGCTTCTTTAAATAAAATAGAAGGAGAAGATCTTTATTATGGGCATATTACTTTGTATGATGACGCTTTGATTGAGAAAATATTAAATGAAGATTCTGAAGTAGAACTTTCCATGACTATTCAGGCATATCCTGTTTATGACGGTAAAATTTATTATACCTGGAAAGACACTGAAGCTTACGAAAAGATTTTTAAAACTGGTTCTTTTACAGATTCAGAAGGAAGGGTTTCTTATGCACTTCCTGCGGAGGACGTTTACAGAGGATATACGCCTCAGACTCTTACGTTAACCCTTCCATTAAAGGATGAAGTAAGGGACATCATTGAAAAATATAGAAAAGAAGGGAAATTGCAGGCTGCTGACACCGGAGTAGAACCATCTTCGGGTGAGAGTACGCAGAACACAACAGATTTGGAAAGTTCGTCAAATACTACGAGTGTAAATGAAAAATATGATCCGGAGAAAACAATGTTGCAGGTAAAGGAAAACCATGTAACAGCTTCTCTGCCAGGGAAATCAGGAACCCTTACAATAGAAGCTGATATTACCGGAAATACTGATGACGTTTCAAAGGGAGTTCTGAAAAAATGCAATATATCAGAGAAAGACATCTGCTCCTGGTTTGGTGGGAAAGATGGATGGGAAAAATCTGTAACAGATGAAACGGTCTGGGAAAATAAAGAAAAAGGACTGCAGTTATTTATTTCGGATGGGATGATAGAGTGTGATGGATTAAGTGAAAAAGATCTGGGATTTTTAGGCGAGAATACGGAAGATGAGAAATTAAATATTATAAATCAACTGTTTTCCAAAGCTGATTTATCTGGAACTTCTGTAAGAAAACCAATTAGCGACATGACGGAAGGATATGATTATTACGACATAGAAGTTCTGTTGAATGGAATACCGGCAGGTGGACTTTCTCAGTATCATTATCAGGGAAGCACAGGATTTGGTCTCAATCCTGAAGACTGCTATTTCAAAATACCAATCCCGCTTCAGGTGAAAGAGAAAGAAACAGTTACTATGCTTCCCATGGAAGAAATTATGAAATCGGTGGAACAATATGTAAAAGAAGGAAAAATCGGATTTTTTACGGAAGAGGACACGACGGAGAAAACAGAACCAATCACGATTCCAGTTACGAAAATCCGCCTGAAATATTATATTGATGAAACTGCAGATGGAATTGTTTACAGACCTGTATGGAGTTTTTGCTGTCCCTACCAATGGAAGGATTCACCAGAAGAACAGGAATTGTTTTATATAGACGGAGAAACCGGGGCTTTGATCCGGGACGCATTTGGATGGTAGACATGAAAAACAAATTTTATGGGGAACATGACCATGGATGATGCTATAGCTTCTAAGGCAAAGCTTTCGTCATAGGCCTTGCATCTGCTTGAAGATAGTTAAGAATAGTTAAGGTACAGTTAAATGAACAGGTAAGAATTAAATGTTATTGTATAAGTACATTCTAAGAGATAACTCTTAGAAAATAATACATGAGGAGAAAAGTAAAGGAGCATTTATGAAAATAAAATGTACGTTCCATATTGCAATAGCATTCATTCTTATTCAGCTTACGGATGAATTTAGTATAGCATTTGCATATGGGATATGTGAGAAGAATCCATATGTGAGAATTCTATATGTGACATTTGCGATTTTGAGCCTGCTGACTATGATATATTTATATACGAAGTATATTATAAGAATTCAAATGCAGGATTTGTTTTTAGGAATGCCGCTTCCGAAAAAAAAGTGGTGTATAACAGCGGTATTAATGCCGGTATTAATATGCCTTTTTTATATATTTTTTACAAAGGGAACATTTGAAAAAGGAAACCTTACATATAAAGAAATCATAGATGTAGTTACAATTTCTATTTTATCATCAGGTATTAAAGCGGCAGTAACAGAAGAAATTGTCTTTCGTGGTATGATTTTAAGATTGTCTCAGAATACTTTTGGAAAGATATGTGCAGTGTTTGTTTCAAGTTTTTTATTCGCTGTTTATCATTTTGATGGGATTGATACTTCTGATATAAAAAAAGTAATTATGATGATTATTTCTGTTGAAATTGCAGGAATTGCATTGGCACTTGTTACAGAGCAGACAGGTTCTATATGGTCTTCGGTTATGATTCATTGTCTGTATAATATTCTATCAGGAGAAAGCCAGATTTTTCATATTGATGTGGCACAGAACTTTCCTGCAATATGGATGTATACTGTAAACAGTAAAAATATGTTGCTTACAGGAATTAATGGTTCGGTAGGGTTTACAGCTTCAATTCCAACAATGGCAGGATTTACCGGGATCATATTAATGGTGATTTATGATGAAAAAAAGAAAAAAACATATGGGAAAAAGTTGTAGTAAAATTATTCTTCTGATTTTAATTCTGGCAGCATGGATAGTTGTGACAGTAAGAGCGAAAAAAACTGAAGAGGGTATTATATTGACAGACGCTTACAAAAAACAGATAATGGAAAGTGCAGAGTGGAAGAAGATATTTTTACATACAGAAAATTATCCGGATATTCTTTTAGAGGATTTAAAAAGAAATCCGGAAATGCTGGAATTTGTCGAAGGATACAATGATGTACATAAGAAGTCTTCTGAAGGACTTACATTTGAGGAACAGAAGAAAAAAGTTCCTTTATTTATTCAATGGGATAAAAGATGGGGATATGAACCTTATGGAACAAGTGATATAGGAATTTCCGGATGTGGTCCGACGTGCATGGCAATGGTAATATACAGTTTAACCAGAAATACAGAGGCAACACCACCTGTGCTTGCGCAAAAATCCATGAACGAGGGATATTATGTAGAGGGTATTGGAACATCCTGGAAATTCATGAGAGAAGCTGCTTTGGATTACGGTGTAATTGCTTCGCAATTTGATATGCTGGGAGAACAGGAAATGGCCGACAGACTTAAAGATGGAAATCTGATAATCTGTGCTATGGGTCCCGGAGATTTTACAAATTCAGGGCATTTTATTGTTATTTATGATTATTCCAGAAAGAAATTTTCTGTAAACGATCCATTCAGCTATACAAACAGTTCAAAAAAATGGGAATATACGACCCTGATTTCTCAATGTCAGCAAATATGGGTATATGCAGTTTAGAAGACGAAAGGATGAAAATGGATAATCATATTTTGGTTGTAGAAGATGATGCAGCAATTAGAGAAGGAGTGAGGATACTTCTTGAAGGTGAGGGATATATTGTTCAGGAAGCAGAGGATGGATATCAGTGTTTGAAAAAAGTATCAGATGATATTGACCTTGTTATTCTTGATATTATGATGCCGGGAATATCCGGGATAAAAACTTGTGAAGAAATTCGAAAAATCTCACATGTTCCAGTGTTGTTTCTGACAGCCAAAAGTCAGGAATCTGATAAATTACTCGGACTTATGGCAGGAGGTGATGACTATCTCGTGAAACCATTTTCGTATGCGGAACTTCTTGCCCGGGTTAAAGCGTTACTACGAAGATATCATGTATATAGTCAGACATTACAAGGTGAGAAGACAAAAGAACATTGGATTGAATATGGGAAAGTAAAAGTGAATACTCAATGTAATGAGGTATTCCGCAATGAAAAGGAAATCAGTCTCAGAGAAATGGAATACAGAATCTTATTGCTTATGATGGAAAACCCGAAAAAGGTATTCTCGGTAAAAAATCTTTATGAGAGTTTGTGGGAGGAGCCGTTCTTATATTCATCTGGAAATACTGTTATGGTACATATCCGAAGATTACGAATGAAAATCGAAGATGATCCACAAAAGCCAAAGATGATTCAAACCGTATGGGGAAAGGGATATCGCCTTGGATAAAATTTGCGGAAATAGTTTGACAGGCAAGATAATTTGCTATCTTATGCAGGGGTTATTAGCAGGTTTATTAGTGTTAAGCGTGACATATTTCGGGGGAAAGGGGTTACTGCAACGCTTTTTCTTTCGTACAGGATATGTTTATGCTGAAGAGATAGAACGTGCAGAAGAACTTCAGGAATATGTCACACAAAATAAGTTGAGTGCATCTGATTATAAAATGTTGAAAAAATGGGGTACAGAACGAAATATTGATGACTTCACGATTTCAAGGGGAAAATGGCTGCTGTTTGATATTTCCTACAACGGTAAAATTATGTATGGCAGCAGAGAAATACCAAATCTGACATGGAGAATGTACCACAGAATTTCATTTAAGGATGGAACGGCAGATGTATATATATATGAAGGAACAGCGGATAAATATTTTAACATATTGATGGTCTTTTCTGTTGTACTTGGAGTCGCGGCGTGTATTGGAATTGTTGTATCCGGAATGTATGAGAATGTAAAATATATACAATGCCTTATGAAAGAGGTAAATATAATCAGCAGAGGAAATTTGCAGGGGAATGTAACTGTTCAGGGAACAGATGAAATTGCACAGTTAGCCAGTGGACTGGAACATATGAGACAAACATTGGTGAAAAAAGAGCAGATAGAGTATGACCTGAAGAGTGCACAGGAGAAGCTGGTGTTAGGAATGTCACATGATCTGCGTACTCCTCTGACTGGTTTGATGGCATATCTTGAGATTCTAAAAAAGCAGCAAAAGGAAGGTGCGGTTACTCAGGAATATATAAATAAAGCCTTTGATCGTATACTTCAGATCAGAGATTTGTCGGAGCAGATGTTTGAATATTTTTTTGTAAATTCACGACACCATATAGAACTGGAACCTGCAGAAGATATTATGTGTGCTTTTGGAGATTATCTTTCTGAACTGTGTGCTTTACTGGAATATGAAGGATTTAAAGTAAATACAGATCGGTTGGAGTGGAGACAGATATCTGTATGTATAAATACAGATTTTATTGGCAGAATTATGAATAATATTATTTCTAATATTGAAAAATATGGAAAACATGAAAATGAGGTATGTATACAGCTTTGTTATGGGAATGAAGAAGTAGGAATCAGTATTCAAAATAGTATTACCAGGTTTGATTCTGAGCATCAAAAAACAGGGATTGGGTTGCAGAATATTTCTATTATGATGGAGCAGATGGATGGGCGAATGGAAGTTAACGCAGACGATTTAACTTATTGTATAGTTTTGTATTTTCCAGAGAAAAAAGAGTATCATAAAATTTCAAAAGTATAGAGAAATCTGTTGGCATAGATGCCTGTTCAGGCAGACAATCATAAACGAGGTATCCGCAGAGTAGAAAATTATTTACACGCCATAGGCATTGGAAAAAACCTATGGCGCTTTTTATGTCCATTTCTGAAGGAGTACCGGAAATAAAACTGGCAAAAGTAAAAATGAAGAGTATTCATGGTACAGCTTCCATTCCTTATTTTTGCTGATATGAAGCAGGCAGAAAGCCAGGAAGACGATGTATCAATTGAAGGTATGAGAATCCTTTTGGCCGAAGACAATGAATTGAACATGGAAATTGCGGAATTCCTTCTGACAAATGCAGGAGCAGAAATTACAAAGGCTTCAAACGGTAAGGAAGCTGTTGAAGCATTTGAAAAATCAGGTGTTGGTGAGATCAATGTAATTCTGATGGATATTATGATGCCAGTTATGGATGGTCTGGAAGCCACCAGAGAAATACGCACAATGAACAGAAGTGATGCATCTGCTGTTGCGATTATAGCCATGACAGCAAATGCCTTTGCAGAAGACAAGAGTAAAGCGTTGAAAGCCGGAATGGACGAATATCTTACCAAACCGCTGGAGTCAGAAAAACTGATTCGTGCCTTAAGCAGATATAAATACAATTAACAATAACATAACAGTAACATTCTTATTAGTCTGATTCAGCTATAGAAACAGGGTGTGGTGCGGAATGATTATACGCAAATTTATTAAAATAAAAGATGATAAAAGAAATAAAAGGATATATAAAAAAAGAATTGACAATTGTATTCTACAGTTGTAGAATACAATTAACTTCTACAGATGTAGAAAATAAAATTCTAGGAGAATCCACGATGAAGACAAAATTTATGACACTTATGACGGTAGCAACACTTGGGATTTTTTCAGCTGCAACGGTTATGGCTGCAGGAAATAACGATTTCTATACACAGCCGCCGACTGGATCTGAATGGGAAAAAGCAGATACTGAAGGTACCTATGCAAGCTATACGAACGGAAATGATTATGTAAATATCTATAAATATTCACTGGAGGATGTCAAAACAGGGATTGCCAAATGCAATGACACATACGATGCCTGCTATCAGACAATTTATTCAGAGGGAAATAGCCTGTATATGGCAGTGGGATATGCAAAAGATGCAGATGACATCAGTGACGTCAGAAAATTTGTAGAATATATTTCTTATCCCGGAAATCCTTCGCTTACCAGACAGGAGAACGAAAACCAGACAGATGATTCTTCTGATGATTCTGATAAGGCAACTACAGATACTGCCAGTCAGAAGTCAGGAGGAGATTCAGATATCCTTACTACCTCCCCAATGACATTAGTTGACAGTGATGGAAATACCATTGAGATTAATTACATTCTTCACAAAGATTATTCTTGTGAATATCGTGGAGATGATGGAATGAACTATACCGATAATGGGGATGAAACTTATACCGACGAAAATGGAAATACCTACTCAGCTCTGAATGATGACACTCATCATCTGGGACATACATTGGAGCAGCATGATCTTCAGGATGCAAACGGTAATACTGTAACGGTTACGGAAACTACAAATGGTGATTATTATTTCCAGGACGAAAATGGTACAGGATTTACGGACAACGGAGACGGGACATGGAGTGATGAAAATGGCAACAGTTATACAGAAATAGACTGATAGTGGTTAGTAGCTGCAGGAATGGCAAGGGTATTTGCAAATTGTGCAAAAGCCCTTGCCATTTCCGTGAACCGTGGTAAAATAGAATTATTCCTACATTTGTAGAAAATATGTAACAGGAGGTGTGAAAAAGTGAAAAAAACTTACCAGAGACTTCCGGAATCAGAGCTGGATATTATGCTCGTTCTTTGGAATAATACTCCGCCGATGACCAGACCGGAGATTGAGAAAGTGATCAA